>OLRA01004796.1_pt1 | contig 10407 bp, 11 predicted proteins | sample 1673011 | NCBI WGS metagenome assembly OLRA01 (sample SAMEA3136746, study PRJEB25190) | human gut metagenome | reverse complement strand
GCTCTGCATTATCATGTAATTGAATTCCAGGAAGCTAAGCCCTTTTTCCATGCGCTGCTTGTAACATTCAGCCCGGAGCATGTTGTTCACAGAGAAGCAGGCGCCAACTTCCCGGAGCAGATCGACATAGTTAAGTTTGAGAAGCCAGTCGGCATTGTTTACCATCAAGGCCTTACCTTCTCCAAATTCAATAAAGCGCTCCATCTGCTTTTTAAAGCAGGCACAGTTGTGGTCGATGACTTCTTTGGTCATCATGCTGCGCATGTCACTGCGTCCGGAAGGGTCACCAACATGGCCTGTTCCGCCGCCGATAAGAGCAATGGGGCGGTTACCTGCCTGCTGCAAACGTTTCATCAGGCACAGGGCCATGAAATGGCCGACATGAAGAGAGTCCGCTGTTGGGTCAAAACCAATATAGAATGTGGCCTCGCCGTTGTTTACCATCTTTCTGATCTCTTCTTCGTTAGTCACCTGGGCGATAAGGCCCCTGGCTACAAGTTCTTCATAAATACCCATACAATTTCTCTCCTGATATAATTTTTTATTTACTCTTTATTGTATCCTCCGCTGCAGCGGCACAATAGGCTATAAGTTCGTTACATACACACTCCCCGGCCTTCAGGTCATTACAACGCAGACAGCCATATTTTTCCCTGAACTTACCTATAAACTCCCTGGTCAAAACTGCAATATGTTCCTTTGCCTGGGTATCAGTGCAGTCATTGTAGGGGTTACAGAGACCTATGGCCATAACTCCACCGGTTACGGCTCCGCATATTTCGCCGCAGCGAACACCTCCGCCAAAGCCGCCGCTCACTGCCAGCAGCGTTTTTTCGTCCATGCCTGTATATTCCTTACAAGAGCACAGCACGCTCTGGGAGCAGTTAAAGCCTTTGTTGTGATATTCCACAGCAACTTCTTTTATGGACATATTATCCTCCCTTTCAAAATAAAACAAACGCCCTCCGTCCCATTGGGACAGAGGGCAATAATTGCGGTACCACCTCTGTATGTTCACACTTCGCAGTGTAAACCTCAGGGAGTGCAGAACACTCAGGCGCTATATCGGGCGCCCCCGTCATAGCCTACTTGCAAAGCTTTCGGTATGCCGCTCCAAACCGTATTCAGCATTCCGCCTCTCCCCCTTTCAGCAATACGGGGTCTCTCTGTGCAGGCAAAAAATGCTTACTATCGTTCTTCTCTGCGTTTTCTCGTGGATTATACTTTATATTGCGTTCATTGTCAAGTGCCTTGAGAGATATGCTCCTTGAACTTATCCGCTGCCTCCAGCTGCTCTTCGGCACTGGCAAGGGTAAGTTCCGTGATATTATCTCCACCATGAAGGCGGGCCAATTCCCGCTTCCGGCCTTCCCTGTCCAGCCTTGAAACAGCCGTATAAGTTCTGCCGTTCCGCTCCTCTTTGGATATCAGATAATGGTTATCTGCCATAGCAGCTATCTGGGGCAAATGGGTAACACACATCACCTGTTTGCCAAGAGAGACGGAGAACAATTTTTCCCCAACTCTTTGGGCAGCAATGCCGGAAACCCCAGTGTCTATTTCGTCAAAGATCATTGTGGATACCGGGTCGTTTTCAGCAAACACGTTCTTCATAGCCAGCATAATACGACTAAGCTCACCGCCGGAGGCTATGCGGCTTATGCGCCCCAGCTCCTCTCCGGCATTGGCAGACATAATAAACCTTATCCTGTCTGCTCCATAGGCGTCAAAGCCCAGTTCAGTGTCCACCGGCGTAAACTCCACGGCAAAGCGTACTGACGGCATATTTAACTCACGAAGCTGAGTTACGATGCGTCTTTCCAGCTCTTGGGCCACGGAATGCCGTCTCTCACTTAACTTTTTTGCCTCTTTTCTGCAAAGGGCAGCCTGGTCTTTAAGCTGCTTCTCCAGCTTTGAGGTACGCTCGTCGGCATACTGAATATCGTCCAGCTTATTTCTGCATTCGTCCAGATAACCGATTAGGGCATCCTCATCCCTGCCATATTTTCTCTCCAGACGATTTAGCAGAGCAATCCTGCTCTCCAGCTGATCGTATTCCTCCGGGGAGAAATCCAGAGAATCCCTGAAATCCCGAAGAGTCTCCAGAGCATCCGCCATGGCATAGGCTGCAGAATTGATGCTATCGGCAGCACTCTCCAGTTCCCCGGAAATTGCCGCCGCCTTGCCTGTATAATATGCCGCATTCTGAGCCATGGATATGGCGTTCTCATCCCCGCCGTCCAGCAGCTCCACTGCCTGATCCAAAGCTTCCCTCAGTTTTTCTGAGTTTCGAAGCAAATCCCGGCGTGAGCAGAGACTGTCATATTCTCCAAGCTTAAGTCCCGCTTTATCCAGTTCCTCGATCTGGTACTTAAGGTTATCGCTGAGTCTGGACTTTTCTATCTCGTCCATCTGCAGGCTATCCAGCTCTTTTTTTATTGCCGCATAAGCAGAATAAGCTTTTGAAAATACACCCAGTTCAGCGTCCAAAGCCCCGAATCTATCCAGATATTCTCTGTGCCGGCTCTCATCCATCAGCTGGCGCCCATCGTTCTGGCCATGAATGTCCACCAGCAGCTGGGCCAGTTCTTTCATCTGAGCAGCTGTAGCAGGCATACCGCATATACGACAGCTGCTCTTGCCGTCGGCACTGATGCGACGCTGGAGTATCAATTCATCCTCGGCCTCTATTCCGTTGTCTTCCAGCCACTTCTCGCTGCCTTCCAGATCAAATACCGCAGTGACAACACCTTTATCTGCTCCACGGCGCACCAGTTCCCTACTGACCCTCTCGCCCAGCACAGCGCCTATGGAGTCAATGACAATGGATTTACCAGCGCCGGTTTCACCGGTCAGTACATTAAACCCTCTGCCAAAACTGATATCGGCTCTTTCAATTACTGCGATATTCTCAATGTGAAGTTCATTAAGCATTTTATAAACTACCTCGTAGAGTCCGATGGATCACAAAAGCTGTTCAATTTCATGATAAAGCTTTATTGCGGTATCGGCGTCTTTCAATGCTAGAAAGGCCGTGTCATCCCCTGCAATTGTTCCCACAAGGCCCGGAATATCCATTCCATCCAAAGTGGAGCCGGCCGCCTGGGCCAAGCCGGGCAAGGTTTTGATAACAAGGATGTTCTGTGCAACATCGTAGGAAAGTACACATTCCTTGAAAATCTTTTTCAGCCTTGCGTCCGTGTCCGCCGTGTCCTGACTGGTAGCCATGACATAGCGGTAATTACCGTTTGGCCCCAGTTCCTTGATGAGCCGCATGTCTCTGATGTCTCTGGAAAGTGTTGCCTGCGTACTTTTAACGCCTCTTTTTGCCAGGGCTTCCAGAAGCTGATTCTGGGTTTCAATATCCTGCTGAGATATGATCTCCATTATCACGTTCTGTCTGTCCAGTTTCATTGTGTCACCTCCGTTTATCTTAGTTTATCGTATGTGATCTCGTAAAAGCTTCTGAGGCCCACGTCAGCCATGAGCGTGTAATTCTCAGAACGTTTTACAAGAACAATATCCTCATTTGCCAAGTCTAAAACGGAATTACCATCCAGCGAAAGGTATGCTCTGCGCCCATGAAGCTTCTGCATTTCAACAGATACGGTTCTGTCCGGGCCAAGTACAAAAGAACGCAGTCCCATCACATGGGGACAAATGGGGCTTATTATAATGTTTTCTGCGTCCGGCTCCACAATTGGGCCTCCGGCAGACATGGAATATCCGGTGGAACCGGTAGGTGTCGAAAGAATTATTCCATCTCCTGAAAAGGATGTAATCCTATCCCCGTTACAAAAAACGGTCATTTTTATGCAGTCGCCGTAACCGTGCATAACGGCGTCGTTAAGGGCGCTGTCTTCAAGTATACATTTTCCACCACGGATAACCGATACATCCAGTTTCATACGGCGGCTGAGCCTCATTCCACCCCTGAGGGCAGGGACAAGATGATCCAGCTCACCAGGCTCCAAAGCTGCCATAAAGCCTTTGGTGCCAAGGTTGACACCCAATATTGGAACCGGTATATTATGCAGCTGCCGTGCGGCGTCCAAAACTGTTCCGTCACCGCCTACGACGATTACCGCCTCGCATTTGGCTCCTACATCCGAAAGCTTTTCTACAGGAATATTGCCAGGCAGCGTGGAGCTCTCACCGTCAATAAACAAAGGACAGATGCAAGTTTTGAATCCGGCCGCTTCCAACCTGTTTTTTATATCCAAGCTAATATGGTAATCAATATCCCTGAAAGGATTAGGACAAATAGCAATCATTTTATGCTCCCGTCATAAAGCCTCATGGGAGGCTTTTACCAAGGCTTCCACATCCACGGAAGCCGCGTCAAATTGACCGTTTTTCAAGTGACAAATATACTCTATGTTGCCTTCCGGGCCTTTTATGGGAGAATAATCCAGCCCCTGTACCGACAGTCCGATTTCAGGCGCAAAATCCAAAATATTGTGAATTACTTCACAATGAACATTACTATCCCGAACAACACCCTTTTTACCTACCTCTTCCCTGCCAGCCTCAAACTGGGGCTTTATCAGGCAAATGATATCCGCTCCCGGCAACAACAGTTCCTTTACAGCGGGCAACACCAGTTTAATGGAGATAAAAGACACATCCATGACCGCAAGTTCAATAGGATCGGGGATTTGTTCTTTAGTAATGTAACGCAGGTTTGTTCTCTCAAGGTTTATAACTCTGCTGTCGTTGCGTAACTTCCAGGCCAACTGACCGTAGCCTACATCCACGGCATAGACCTTTGCCGCACCGTGCTGCAAAAGGACGTCGGTAAAGCCGCCTGTGGAAGCTCCGCAGTCAATACATACTTTTCCAGTGGGGTCCACAGGAAAAACCTTCAGAGCCTTATCAAGCTTAAATCCGCCTCGGCTGACAAAGGGCAGCGCCTCTCCCCGTACTTCTATTTTAGCGTCAGGTGCTACCGGAGTTCCGGGCTTATCCGCCCGCTGGCCATTAACAAATACGAGACCGCTCATAATAGTGGTCTTTGCACGTTCCCTGCTTTCGGTATATCCAAGATCATAGACCAGCTGATCCAAACGTATTTTTTTCATGTTACCTCTATATTTGAACCACAGAGCTCTTGAACGGCCTCGGCGATACCCGATGCATCTATACCTATTTCGTGGAGAAGCTCACTGACTTTTCCATGACTGACAATACCCTCACCCAAATTTAAAAGTCTGACTCCCCTGAAGCTAATGCCATTTTCAGCTGCCGCCGTAATAATTTTTGATCCGATACAGCCGGATTCACATACCTCCTCCGCTACAAGAAGGCGTCCGGTTTTCTTTAAGGATTCAAGGCAAAGGCGGAAATCATTTGGACAAAGCATACCCAGCTTAATAACTTCTGCAGAAATGCCACAGGAGGCAAGCTTCTCGGCGGCTTTAAGAGCTTCATTTACCATGGTGCCATAGCAGACAATAGTTACATCGTTACCATGGCGAAGCACCGATTCGGCAGCGCCCTGGGAATCCTTGTAATCGCCTTCACCCCCGCGGGGATATCTTACAGCCACAGGCCCATCTATATCGTGAAGCGCATAGATGAGCATATCATGCAACTCCTGAAAACTTGCCGGAGCAAGTATGGTCATTCCGGGTACGGAGGATAAGTAGCTCACATCAAAGACGCCCTGATGCGTCTCTCCATCGCTTCCCACAAGCCCGGCCCTGTCTACACAAAACACCACATGTAGCCTTTGCAGTGAAACATCATGTATAAGCATGTCGTAACTGCGCTGAAGGAACGTGGAATATACAGCAAAAACGGGGATAAGTCCCTGCTTAGCCATACCCGCCGCCATGGCAGCGGCATGTTCTTCCGCGATACCGGTATCAAAAAACCTGTCGGGATACTTTACCGCAAAACACTCCGTACCGGTGCCCCCGGCCATGGCTGCAGTAATGGCCACTATTCGTTTGTCCTCTTCAGCAAACTGACAGAGGTATTCCCCAAACTTATCAGAGAAAGTTGTTTCGTTTGCTGTTATAACGCCGGTGTCAGCGTCAAAACAACCTACCCCATGATACTTGTCCGGATGAGTTTCCGCATAGCTACAGCCCTTGCCCTTCCGGGTTATCACGTGCACCAGCATGGGAGCCTGCATATCTCTGGCCAGGCGGATTGCTTTCTCAAGGGAATCCAAATTATGTCCGTCTATTGGTCCCAGATACTCCAGGCCCATCTCGCTGAAAATGTTGTCGGGCAGCATCCAGGATTTTAGCCATTCCTTAATTTTATGGGTTGCCTTATAAAGTGCGGGGGCCTTCTTTAATACAGCTCTGTACCATTTCTTGAAGTTTAGATATCCAGGACGCATACGCATCATTTGAAGCAGCCTGGAAATACCACCCACATTTTCGCTGATAGACATGTTATTGTCATTTAGGATGATTACCATTGGCTCGCCGCTGGCGGCGGCGTTGGAAAGCCCTTCGTAGGCGAGGCCACCGGTTAAAGCACCGTCTCCTATTACAGCAACCACATTGTAATCCTCTTTATTCAATGTCCTTGCCCTGGCCATGCCCAATGCTACGGAGACAGAATTGGATGCATGGCCGGCAATAAAAGCATCGTCCGGCGACTCGTGGGGTTTTGGAAAACCGGAGATACCTCCGTACTGGCGAAGAGTATGGAACATGTCACGTCTGCCGGTTATTATCTTATGGGTATAGCACTGATGGCCGACGTCAAAAACAAGCCTGTCAACAGAGGTATCATATACTCTATGCAGAGCAACAGTAAGTTCAACCGCCCCCAGGTTTGAGGCTAGATGTCCACCGGTCTTGGCGATATTTTCAATTTCAAATTTTCTAAGTTCACTGCAAAGAAGCTCCAGCTCATCCCGACTCAGCTCCTTTACATCTTTTGAACAATTTATTTTTTCTATTACACTCAAAAATTACACTCCAAAGCGCAGCGCCGCAGCATTGCCTTTTTATTTATTTCTGCAAGCCAGAGAATCTGCCAGATTACTAAGAAAGCCGGTATCCTCAAAGGCTTCTTTCAAGATATCCTTTGCAAATTCAGTAAGCTTGTTTATGGTCTTTTCACAGCCCTCTTTGCCCATGAGCACCATGTAAGTGTTCTTGCACTCCCTGGCATCCGAGCCTACAGGTTTTCCAAGCTCTTCATCGGTACTCAGGACATCCAGCATATCATCTCTGATCTGGAAAGCCATGCCAAGGGCAGCACCAAAATGTCCGGCAGAATCCATCATCAGTTGGCTCCCTCCGGCGGCAGCAACACCCATCTGGCAAGCGGCCACAATGAGGGCTCCGGTCTTTCTGGAATTGATTTCTGTCAGCTCCTGCTCGGTAAGGGAACGCCCCTCCCAGCTCATATCCAGGTACTGTCCGGCACACATACCGTCTATTCCCGCAGCTCCGGCCAGTATTTCGGCGCACTCGGCCCGGCGGTCAGCCGGGAGCTGAGAGCGCAGTATGGTTCCAAAGGCCTCGGCCTGGAGGGTATCTCCTGCCAGGACAGCGGTACACTCGCCGTAGACCATATGGTTGGTGGGACGGCCACGGCGCAGCTCGTCATCATCCATGCAGGGCAGATCGTCATGGATAAGACTGTATGTATGAAGCATTTCTATGGCGCAGGCAACAGGCAGGGCCTGCTCAACATCTCCGCCGGAAATGCGGCAGAACTCCAGTACCAGCATAGGTCGGATGCGCTTACCTCCTGCAAGGAGACTATAGCGCATAGCCTCAGCCAATTTTGCCTGCGGGAAATCCTCAGTAAGCACGAAGCACTTCTCCAGGGCAGCATCTATTTTGTTTTTATATTCCTCAGCAGTCATATCAGTTTTCATCCTCAAAGGGCAGCTCAACTGGCTCTCTGTCAGGGCCTTTTTTCAGTTTGACGACCTTCTGTTCCGCATCATCCAGCATCTTGCTGCACTGCTTTATGAGGCCGGTTCCCTCTTCATAGAGGCTTAAAGATTCGCTCAAGGGCAAATCTCCTTTTTCCAAATGGCGCACTATTTCATCAAGTCTGCTAAGAGACTGTTCAAAACTGAGCTTTTTAACTGCCATGCCGGGCTCCCTTCCGCCGCCATAAAAGTAGCTGTCGGTACTGGTGCAAAGGCGGCAGGAGCACAGTACCCAATGGGTTTCAACCATAAACAGGCAAAACTCTTATTCTCAATATTTCATTGTTATGGTTCCGTTTTCGACACGGAGCGGACAAGACAATCTGCTCTGCCGTCCAACAATCGCAAAGTGATGCTGTCTCCGGCATTGAGCATATCCGTACTCCTGACTACGGCCCCGTCATTCCTCTCTGCAATAGCGTAACCACGGCTCATAACCCGCAAGGGGCTCATGGCATCAAGAGCGGCAGTAAGTGCAACAAAGTTTTGTCTGCATTTGGAGAGATTACGTTCCTCTGCCGCGGCGAGCCTGTCTCTGACGTGATCCAGCTCTATCCTACGGTTGTCAATATATGCAGCAGGGTCGGTCAATACCCGTTTATTTCTATAGGATTCAAGTCTTTCACTGAGACTTACCAGTTTCTTTCTCAAAGCCTGGTCTGCTCTTATACCATAGCTGTCAAGTGAATCCTGAATATCATGCCAATCGGGTACAACTATCTCAGCAGCGTTGGAGGGCGTGGAAGCCCTTGCGTCCGCTACATAGTCAGATATTGTCACATCGGGCTCATGACCTACTGCTGAAATGACCGGCAGCTCTGAGGCATATATGGCCCTTGCAACCCGTTCATCGTTAAAGGCCCACAGATCTTCCATGGAGCCGCCGCCCCGACCGGTTATAATGACATCTGCCACCTTGAACTCGTTGGCATAACGTATGGCACCTGCTATTTCAGGCGGGGCTTCAACTCCTTGCACACGAACAGGCAAAAGCACCACCTGGGCCATAGGCCAGCGATGCCCTAATATGCGTATCATGTCGTGGATAGCCGCCCCAGCAGAAGAGGTTATGATTGCTATGCGCTTTGGAAATTGCGGGAGGGCCTTTTTGTGGCTGCGGTCAAAAAGCCCTTCTGAGGCCAGCTGGGCTTTCAACTGTTCAAAGGCGATCTGGAGATCCCCGGCTCCTTCAGGCATAATTGCCGAGCAATAGAGTTGATATGTTCCATCCCGGGGATAAACTGCCACCCGGCCGTAAACGGTGACGCTCATGCCATTTTCGGGGCGAAAACGCAACTTGGAAGCGCTGCTTTTAAACATGACACAACGCAGACTGCTCTCGCTGTCCTTTAAAGTAAAGTAATGGTGGCCCGAGGGATATATTTTATAATTGGAAAGTTCGCCACGGACACATACATTGGAAAGCGCAGGCTCCTGTTCCAGAAGACCTTTTATAAAGTTATTTAATTCTGTTACACTCAGGCTTTGGCGATCCATGGCTCACTCCTGAGCGGGTTCTTCCCGGTGCAGTTCTCCACGCATGAATCCACCCAGAACACCGTTTACAAATGCAACTGTATCCGGATCATCATAGCCCTTTGCAAGCTCTACCGCTTCATTAATTGCGGCAGCGTTAGGTATCTCATCCATATAAAGGATCTCACATATGGCGCAGCGCATAACAGCCAACGCTGTACGTGATATGCGTTCTATTTTCCAGCCCTTGGAATAGCGCTCTATATATCCGTCGATCTCACCGCGGTTATCAGTGATCAACTGCACAAGTCGGCGTATGTACGCCATCTGCTTTTTGTCGGGTAACTCTTTATAGAGCTCGTCCTCCTCCTGCAAACTGGCATAATGCTCGGGGGAAAAGAAATCATCCATAAGCTCTGAGAGTTCAACTCCACGGGAGGCAGCAGCAAAGCCAAGCTGAATGGCTATCTCCCGGGCTGTAGTTCTTGTCATAGAAGTTCCTCCCGGCCCTTATTTCTCGAAGGCCACGCCGGAAACATGTACATTTACTTCGGCATTTTCTATCCCGGTGGTAGACTGAACCACAGACAGTACCTTCTCCTGGACGGCTCTGGCAACACTGACTATATTGCGGCCGTACATAACTGTGATTATGGCGTCCACCACTATCTTGGATTCCACGAACTGAACCTTTACGCCTCTGGCAACCGTCTTAAGTCCAAAAAGCTCAGCAAGTTCTGCACCGGCTGTATTGGAAAGGCCGGCCACTCCATCCACCTCAGTGATGGCCGCTCTGACCATGCTGTAGATTACATCCTCAGAAATATTGATGCTGCCAAGCTGTTCCTGACAGGTAATATAATTCTCGCCCATAGCTATCCTCCTAAATGTAGTTGTTATATTTTAACACGATGTACTCAAAAAATAAAGTACAATATTCAAATTTCAAAGTCTGGCGCTGAAAAATGGGCCCGTTGCAAAATGGAGCCAAAAAAATGAGCGAGATTTGAAGCCCGAAA
>OLRA01004776.1_pt1 | contig 10443 bp, 8 predicted proteins | sample 1673011 | NCBI WGS metagenome assembly OLRA01 (sample SAMEA3136746, study PRJEB25190) | human gut metagenome | reverse complement strand
TCCATAACTGGTAAGTGAAGAACTCATAGCAGGTCCATTACCACCTGGATTAAATTTTATAGGTACAAGTTCCAAGGGAACACCTGAAAGTGCAGATTGCACTGTTAAAATATTAAATTCTTTTAAGCTATGAATTTTAGTATAATCATTTAAATTATTACCACTTTTTACTGCATTTAAATGCTCAATTATAAACCCATCAAAGCCTATTAAGGCCTTAAAATTAAATTTACTGTTTTTTTCAAGAATATATATTAAACTTTTAATTGAAGCAGATAGTTTTCTATCCATTAATGTTCTCCCTAAACAAATATTTTTACATAATAAATATATTAATAAGAGCCGGGCAGTGCTGCCCGGCTCTTATTGTTCCCAAAATTTTCACAATTTTTTTTCCCAAATGTATTGACAATACGTCCCGATAGTGCTATTTTATAATCGTTAGCACTCAGGGATGATGAGTGCTAATAGAAACAAAGGAAAAGGAAGTGAGCTTGTAGAACTAGATGACAGAAAATGGAAGATTTTTACAGCAATCATTAAAAATTATCTGGAGACTGGTGAACCGGTAGGCTCACGGACGATTTCTAAGTACACGGACTTAAACTTAAGTTCAGCCACGATTAGAAATGAGATGGCAGATCTTGAGGAGATGGGGCTTATCATTCAGCCACATACATCTGCCGGACGAATCCCGTCGGATAAGGGCTATCGCCTGTATGTGGATCATCTGATGAAGACACGTGAAAAGGAAAACAATGAGCTTCAGGAAGTTGTAGTCAAGAGAGTAGACCGGCTTGAGCTTTTGCTAAAGCAGATGGTTAAGGTTCTTGCAGCAAATACCAATTATGCGACGATGATTACAGGACCGCAGGTTGGTACAAATAAGCTTAAGTTTTTACAGCTTTCACGAATGGAGGAAGGAAAGCTTTTAGCCGTTATCGTAGTCGAAGGAAATCTTGTAAAGAACACGATTTTAAATATCGAAAGCGACATCAGCGAGGAAGAGCTTCTTAAATTAAATGTCCTCATTAACAGCGCCTTGAATGGGTTGACGATAGACCAGATTAATCTGGGAATCATCACACAGCTAAAGGAGCAGGCAGGAGATTACAGCTGCGTTGTAGGAAGTGTGCTTGAGGCGGTCGCAGAGGCGATCAAACATGAATCGGCACCGGTAATTTATACGAGCGGTGCAAATAATATATTCCGTTACCCAGAACTTTCGGATGAGAAAAATGCACAGCGTCTGATTTCCACATTTGAGGAAAAGGAAGAGCTTGCAAAGCTGCTTGAGGATAATTTAGATAAGAACTCGGAGAGCGGTTCACAGAGCAATTCGGGCATTCAGGTTTATATCGGTGAGGAGAACGGCATGCAGGATATGAAGGACTGCAGCGTAGTAACCGCAAGATATGATTTGGGTGATGGCGTTCAGGGAACTCTTGGTGTGGTAGGACCAAAGCGTATGGATTACGAAAAGGTTGTAGGCACATTGAAGAATTTAAGAGATCAGCTGGATGCAATTTATAAAAAAAATGAACCTTAGGTCAGGCCTGAGGAAAGATCCTGAAAAACAGGAGATAGAAAGGCGGATGTATCGTGACAGACATGGAAAAAGAAACAGTTGCTGATGAGATTCTTGAAGAGACCGAGCAGGAGGCTGCTGAAGATATGAGTCAGGAGCAGACAGATGCACAGGCTGCCGAGAATCAGCCGGATGACAAGGATGTGCAGACAGATGATAAGAAGCGCTTCTTTGGCAAGAAAAAAGATAAGAAAGATAAGCAGATCGAAGATCTGACAGCGCAGCTTGATGATTTGAGAAAACGTAATCTTGCAGAGTTTGAGAACTTCCGCAAGAGAACTGAAAAAGAAAAATCAACCATGTTCGACATGGGAGCAAAGTCAGTTTTAGAGAAGCTTCTTCCAATTATAGATAACTTCGAGCGTGGATTCGCAGGTCTTAGCGAGGAGCAGATGAGCGATCCATTTGTAAGCGGTATGGATATGGTTTACAAGCAGCTTGTAAAAGCACTTGCAGATATGGGTGTTGAGCCTATTGAAGCAGTTGGCAAGCCATTTGATCCAAACCTGCACAACGCTGTGATGCATGTTGAGGATGAGAACCTTGGCGAAAACACAGTTGCTCAGGAGTTCCAGAAAGGCTATTTATATCATGGAAGTGTTGTAAGACATTCTATGGTACAGGTTGCAAATTAAAGTTAGCATATTAGACGCAGCAAAAGCTGCATATTTGATAAAGAAAGATTTGATTACAAAACATTAAAAGATCAATCTAGGAGGAAATTAGATTATGGGAAAGATTATTGGTATTGACTTAGGTACTACAAACTCTTGTGTAGCAGTTATGGAAGGTGGAAAGCCAGTTGTTATCACAAATACAGAGGGTGTTCGTACAACACCATCCGTTGTTGCATTTACAAAGACTGGTGAGCGTCTTGTAGGTGAGCCGGCAAAGCGTCAGGCTGTTACAAATGCAGACCATACTATTTCTTCTATTAAGAGACATATGGGTACTGATTATAAAGTAACAATTGATGATAAGAGATATACTCCTCAGGAGATCTCCGCAATGATCCTTCAGAAGTTAAAGGCAGATGCAGAGGCTTATCTGGGTGAGAAGGTAACTGAGGCAGTTATCACTGTTCCGGCATATTTCAACGATGCACAGCGTCAGGCAACAAAGGATGCCGGAAAGATTGCAGGTCTGGATGTAAAGCGTATCATCAACGAGCCTACTGCAGCAGCACTTGCATATGGCCTTGATAACGAAAAAGAACAGAAGATCATGGTATATGACCTTGGTGGTGGTACATTTGATGTATCTATCATTGAGATCGGTGACGGTGTCATCGAAGTATTATCTACCAACGGTGATACACATCTTGGTGGTGATGATTTTGATAACAAGATCACACAGTGGATGATCGATGAGTTTAAGAAGGCAGAGGGTGTTGATCTTTCTACCGACAAGATGGCTTTACAGAGATTAAAAGAAGCTGCCGAGAAAGCAAAGAAGGAACTTTCTTCCGCAACTACTACAAATATTAACTTACCATTCATCACAGCTACTGCTGAGGGACCAAAGCACTTTGATATGAACCTCACCAGAGCAAAATTTGATGAATTAACACATGATCTCGTAGAGAGAACTGCTGTACCGGTACAGAACGCTATGAAGGATGCAGGTCTTACAAATGCAGATTTAGGCCAGGTTCTTCTGGTTGGTGGTTCTACACGTATCCCGGCTGTACAGGATAAGGTAAGACAGATGACAGGCAAAGAGCCAAGCAAGTCCTTAAACCCGGATGAGTGTGTAGCAATCGGTGCTTCTATTCAGGGTGGTAAATTAGCAGGTGATGCAGGTGCCGGCGAGATCTTACTTCTCGATGTAACACCACTGTCACTTTCTATCGAGACCATGGGTGGTATTGCAACCCGTCTGATCGAGAGAAATACTACCATTCCTACGAAGAAGAGCCAGATCTTCTCTACCGCAGCAGATAACCAGACCGCTGTAGATATCAACGTTGTACAGGGTGAGCGTCAGTTCGCAAGAGATAACAAATCTCTCGGACAGTTCCGTCTGGATGGTATCCCGCCAGCACGTCGTGGTGTTCCACAGATCGAGGTTACATTCGATATCGATGCAAACGGTATTGTAAATGTATCTGCCAAGGATCTTGGAACAGGCAAAGAGCAGCATATCACAATCACAGCAGGATCTAACATGTCAGATGAAGAAATCGATAAGGCTGTTAAGGAAGCTGCTGAGTTTGAAGCGCAGGATAAGAAGAGAAAAGAAGCAATCGATGCCAGAAATGAAGCTGAGAGCTTTGTATTCCAGACAGAGGATGCATTAAAGCAGGTAGGAGATCAGGTTGATCCTGCAGACAAGTCAGCAGTAGAAGCTGATGTTGCAGCAGTAAAGGCTTTCCTGGATGCACACAAGGAAGCAGAGCAGATGACAGATGCAGATGTTGCGGAATTAAAGGCAGCACAGGAGAAACTGACACAGAGTGCACAGAAGGTATTTGCAAAGATGTATGAGCAGGCACAGGCAGCACAGGGTGCAACAGGCGCAGGCCCGAATCCGGGAGCAGGTCCTGATATGGGTTCTGCAGCAGGAGCAAACACCGGAGCAGGAGCAAATGGTGCAGATGATGATGTCATCGATGCAGATTTCAAAGAGGTTTAATTTAGAAAATAAATAGACAAAGCGTGGGGTTTCCGGTTTTCCGGAAACCCTATGCGTACTATAAGGGATTAATATTATGGCAGAGAAAAGAGATTATTACGAGGTCCTTGGAATTCCAAAGACCGCAACGGAAGCAGAAATAAAAAAAGCTTTCCGTACAACCGCCAAGAAGTATCATCCGGATATGCATCCGGGAGATAAAGAGTGTGAGGAAAAATTTAAGGAAGCGCAGGAGGCATATGCCGTTTTGAGCGATCCGGAAAAGCGCAGACAGTATGATCAGTTTGGTCATGCCGCGTTTGATGGAGGCGCCGGCGGTGCAGGCGGATTCGATTTTTCCGGCATGGATATGGGAGATATCTTTGGCGATATTTTCGGAGACTTTTTCGGTGGCGGAAGACGAAACAGTAACAATAACGGACCGGCGCAAGGCGCAAGTGTACGTCTTACCGTCCGTATTACGTTTGAAGAAGCTGTGTTTGGATGTTCTAAGGAACTTGAGTTCCCGTATAAAGAAGAATGTAAGACCTGTCACGGAACTGGGGCAAAACCGGGAACTTCACCGGAAACCTGCAGCAAGTGCGGGGGAAAAGGGAAAGTGGTATATTCCCAGCAGTCTTTGTTTGGCATGATGCAGAATGTGCAGACCTGTCCGGATTGCGGCGGTACCGGTAAGGTGATCCGTGAAAAATGTCCGGATTGCCGGGGAACGGGATATATCTCAAAGAAAGTACGAAAGACTGTAGAGATTCCGGCCGGAATTGATAATGGACAGTCTGTTCGTGTCAGAGGTTACGGAGAACCGGGACGAAACGGAGGTCCGAGAGGAGATCTTCTGGTAGAAGTTCTTGTTTCCAGAAGCAATGCGTTTGAACGTCAGGACATGAATATATTTTCCAATGCTTCGATTTCCTTTGGTATCGCAGCACTGGGCGGGGATATCCGTATCAGGACGGTGGACGGAGATATCATCTATACCGTTGCACCGGGTACCCAGAGCGGAACGAGAATCCGCCTGAAAGGCAAAGGAGTACCATCGATCCGAAACAAGGCAGTACGTGGAGACCATTATGTAACACTGATTGTCAACACGCCGACGGGCTTAAACAAAGAGGCAAAAGAGGCGTTGCGTAAATTTGATGAATTGACGGGAAATTCCCTGAATAAAGAGGGCGGAGCACAGACCGGAAAAGAAAAAAAGAAGGGTTTTATGGACAAAATCAAAGAATCTTTCGATGAACATTAGTACAAATCGCCTATAGTAATCTGGTACAAAGTATTGTATGATGAGTCTGTTAGTATTATTGGCAGCATGTGTGTACGGATACGGAGGCATGTGGGGGATGACGCTGGAAGAAGAACGTAAAGCTTTGGAGGAGCAGCGCCGCACACTGGAGCGGGAGAAAAAAGAATTTGCGCGGCGGGTGGAGAATGAGGATCGCCGTCTGGAACAGCAGCAGAAGCTTTTTGATATGAAATTTAAAATACTCGAAGAAGAACTTGTAAAACTTGCAACAGAAAAAGAACATGTGAAGAAGCAGAAAGCTTTCTATCAGCGGGTAAGCGATTTTTCTGTGACAGCAGAGCAGCCTGTTATCCGGGGAGAAATGTTTTTCTCCGGAGTAGAGAGCAGACAGTCCCTTAAGAAACGTTATAAAGACCTGATCAAAATTTATCATCCGGATAATCTGGATGGGGATAAGAATACCGTTCAGGAAATTAACAGTGAGTATCATAAGCTTTGTGCTGTGTACAAAAATTAAAACAGCCATACGGTCTGTCCGCAGACCGTATGGCTGTTTTATGCATGTTTAACATGTTTAATGTCGTTCCTCATGAAGACGCTTAAAAATCTCCTCCTCTGACATGGCAGTGGCGGACGGAATGTTTTCTTCCATATTGTAGGTTCTCTGTTTTTTGATATAGAGAGTATTGGTGTTCTCTTTATATTCTACATCACTGGTATCAGAAGTATTTCGCTGTCGGTCATCGGTGTTGAATGCTTTCTGAAGTCCTTCTACAAGATTGCGTTTATCCATTTATTGTTTTCTCCTATAACTGTATAACTATCAACTTAACCCCTATATTATAACATGGGTTTTTTTGATGTACAATGTTTTCTTGAAATTTTATTGGAAATAAGGTATGATACATATAGTATGCCTTAGTGTAGAATTGAGAGGATGGTAACATGAAGTGGAAAAAATATACAATTGAGACAACGACCGCAGCAGAGGATTTTATGAGTTCCATGCTGATGGATCTGGGCATTGAGGGAATAGAGATTGAAGACAATATTCCGCTTACCAAAGAAGACCAGGCGGATATGTTTATTGATTTTCTGCCGGAACTTCCTCCGGATGAGGGCATCAGCCATGTGAGCTTTTATGTGGAAGAAGACGGCAGTGATCAGACGGAGATTTTAAAGCAGGTAAAGATCGGACTCGAGAAACTGCGTGACATGGTGGAAGTGGGAAGCGGTGTCATTACATCTTCCGAAACAGAAGATCTTGACTGGATCAATAACTGGAAAAAATATTTTACTTCTTTTACCATTGATGATATATTAATCAAACCGACCTGGGAAGAATTAAAGGAAGAAGACAAAGATAAATTTCTGATTGAGATCGATCCGGGAATTTCTTTCGGAACAGGAAAACATGAAACGACACAGCTTTGCATCCGGCAGTTACAGAAATATGTGGAAGGAAAACATCCGAAAGTACTGGATGTGGGATGTGGCAGTGGAATTTTATCGATTGTGGCATTAAAACTCGGCGCAAGAGAAGTCGTGGGAACGGATCTGGATGCAGACTGCATGACTTCTACAAGGGATAATATGCAGGTAAACCATCTCGATTTGTCTCTGGGAACCTTTTATGTGGGAAATCTGATTGATGATGAAGAACTTCAGGAAAAGGTTGGGACAGAGGAATATGAGATTGTTGTGGCAAATATTTTAGCACCAGTTATCATTGCCATGGCACCGGTCATTCCGGCCAGATTAAAACAGGGTGGTTATTTTATCACTTCCGGCATCATTGATTTTAAGGAAAACGAAGTAAAAGAAGCGATAGAAGCAGCAGGACTTACTGTAGTGGAAATCAATCATCAGGGTGAGTGGGTAAATATTACCGCACAGAAACAGTAGGAGCAGGGTATGTACCAGTTTTTTGTGGAAGATGAACAGGTGCAGCAGGATCGGATCTGCATTGTGGGCGGTGATGTCAATCATATCGGTCATGTGCTGCGCATGAAGACAGGGGAGAAAATCCGCATCAGCGATCAGAGCGGCAGATCGTATTTTTGCCGTATTCTGGAAATTACAGAGGAAGAGGTCTGGGCACAGATAGAGGATACCGATGAAATGGGGACAGAGTTTTCCCATAAGGTGTATCTTTTTCAGGGCCTTCCTAAAAGTAATAAGATGGAACTGATCATACAAAAGACCGTGGAACTTGGTGTCTATACCGTCATACCGGTTGCCATGAAAAACTGTGTGGTAAAGCTGGATGAAAAGAAGGCACAGAGCAAATGTAAGCGGTGGCAGGCAATTGCAGAGAGTGCGGCAAAACAGTCGAAGCGGACCGTGATTCCGCAGATTCAGATGCCACTTTCCTGGAAACAGGCATTGGAAGAGGCAAAGGAGCTGGACGTTGTCCTGGTTCCGTATGAGAATGAAAGAGGCATGGAAGCAACAAGAGAGATCTTTCGCTCGATTCCGGAAGGGGCGTCCATCGGAGTAATGATCGGTCCGGAGGGCGGATTTTCCCCGGAAGAGATTGCGCAGCTGGATAAAGACATGCATCGGATCTCTCTTGGCAGACGTATTTTGCGCACAGAAACAGCAGGAATGGCAACACTTTCCATGCTGATATACGAATTGGATATATAAGAAGGGTAAAAATGGAAGCATATTTGGATAATTCGGCAACGACAAGATGTTGTGAGGAAGCGGCACAGCTGGTGGTAAAATTACTGACGGAGGATTATGGAAATCCATCTTCCCTGCACAACAAAGGCGTGATCGCCGAAAATTATATGAACGATGCAAGAAAAAAAATTGCAAAGACATTAAAGGTACAGGAAAAAGAAATCTGTTTTACGTCAGGTGGTACTGAGTCCAATAATCTTGCAATTATCGGTGTGGCAGAGGCAAACAAGCGAAGTGGAAAACATGTGATAACGACGTCTATTGAACATCCGTCCGTGTCGGCAACGATGGCATATCTGGAGGAACACGGATATGAAGTCACATATCTTCCGGTAGATGCTTATGGTGTGATTTCTCTGGACGATCTGAAAGCGGCAATCCGGCCGGATACCATTCTGGTTTCCCTCATGCAGGTAAATAATGAAATCGGAGCGGTGGAGCCGATCGCGGAAGCGGGGGCACTGATCAAACAGTGTAATCCACAGACGCTTTTTCATGTGGATGCCATTCAGTCCTACGGAAAAATGAGAATTTATCCGGCAAAAATGCATGTAGACCTTCTCTCGGTCAGCGGACATAAGATTCATGGACCGAAAGGAAGCGGATTTTTATATATCAAAGACAAGACGAAAATTCATCCGCTGTTAAACGGAGGCGGACAGCAGAGGGGAATGCGTTCCGGCACGGAAAATGTTCCGGCAATCGCAGGACTTGGCGTAGCAGCGGAACGTATTTATACTGGTTTTGAGGAAAAAATCGACCGGATGTATACCTTGCGAGAGCATTTTATTGAGGAAGTGACAAAAATTCCGGGTGTACACGTCAACGGTCATACCGATCGCAGCAATGCACCGCATATTGTCAGTGTCAGCACGGAAGGTGTGCGCGCGGAAGTATTGCTTCATGCATTAGAGGATAAAGAGATCTATGTGTCAGCGGGAAGTGCATGTTCTTCCAACAAGCCTTCCGTCAGTCATACGCTAAAAAGTATTGGCTTAAAGCCAGAGCTTTTGGATGCAACCATCCGGTTCAGCTTTTGCGTGGAGACAACGGAAGAAGAGATTGATTATGCAGTAAAAGAGATGGCGGCATTGGTTCCGATGCTGCAGAAATATACAAGACATTAGAAAAAGGAGAGCAATATGTATAAATCATTTTTGATTAAATATGCGGAAATTGCCATTAAGGGAAAGAACCGTTATCTGTTTGAGGATGCACTGGTACAGAATATCAGATATCATCTTAAGCGTGTAGAGGGAACCTTCCATGTACGCAAGGAAAACGGACGTATCTATGTGGATACGGAAGGAGAATACGATTATGATGAAACTGTAGAAACATTACAGAGGATTTTTGGAATCGTAGGAATCTGTCCGGTAGTACTGGTCGAAGATGAAGGATTTGATGCCCTGGCAAAAGTAGTATGTGACTATGTGGATCGCACATATCCGGACAAAAATTTTACCTTTAAGGTGGATGCGCGCCGTGCCAGAAAGAATTATCCGATGACTTCGATGGAGATTAATGCAGCTGTTGGGGAAAAGATTCTTGAAGCATTTCCGGAAACCAGCGTTGACGTACATCATCCGGAGGTGATGATTCATATCGAGATCCGTCCGATGATCAATATTTATTCCACAGAGATCCCGGGACCGGGAGGCATGCCGCTTGGCACAGCAGGCCGTGCAATGCTTCTTTTATCCGGCGGAATCGATTCACCGGTTGCCGGATATATGGTATCCAAACGAGGGGTAACACTTGAAGCGACCTATTTTCATGCACCGCCATACACCAGTGAGCGTGCAAAACAGAAAGTGATTGACCTGGCAAAGAAAGTTGCAAGATATTCCGGACAGATCAAGCTTCATGTGGTGAACTTTACCGATATCCAGCTTTATATTTATGAGAAATGTCCGCATGAGGAACTGACCATCATCATGCGCCGCTATATGATGAAAATTGCAGAGCATTTTGCCGAAGAGGGAAAATGTCTGGGTATGATTACCGGAGAGAGTATCGGGCAGGTGGCAAGCCAGACCATGCAGTCCCTTGCTGTGACCAATGAAGTGTGTCATATGCCGGTATACCGTCCGCTCATTGCCATGGACAAGCAGGATATTGTATCAATCGCAGAAAAAATTGACACATACGAGACGTCCATTCTTCCGTATGAGGATTGTTGTACGATTTTCGTGGCAAAGCATCCGGTTACCAAGCCAAGCTTAAAACATATTAAAAAATCAGAGTGCCGGCTGGAAGAAAAAATAGACGAACTGATGCAGACAGC
>OLRA01004753.1_pt1 | contig 10474 bp, 5 predicted proteins | sample 1673011 | NCBI WGS metagenome assembly OLRA01 (sample SAMEA3136746, study PRJEB25190) | human gut metagenome | reverse complement strand
ATTGGGGATAACGTATATGATGCAAAAAAATGAGTCGGAACAAAATAGACGGAAAATGAGACGTGGCGATAAAGAGGCTATATTAAAAGGACTAAAAGGCGGACTTTGTGATAATTATTACGGCATTTGTTGTGCGGTTAAATATAATATGAAAGATAATGACATTATAGCGGCGTTGAAAGAACTTCAAAAAGATACATATGTATCTATGGGTATGTCCAATGCTCAATTCGCTTCTGCTGCATTAGATGTTTTGAAAATTGAACCTTATACAGGTTCGGATAAAAGAGTAAAGGATATGATTGACGCTAAATTTAGCTTTTTCGATGAATAGGAGGAGTTCGAAAATGGCGGAAGATTGGGCAAGAGGAACGATTAAAGAAACGCCGTTTTGGCGTGATGGAATGTCTGTTGAAGAATACGAAGAAGAAAGAAATTATCTTATGGAGCATTGGCGAGACTTGAGGCAAGGCACATATTACCCCTTTATGGAAACAACGCGAAAAATAATCTGAGAGGTTTTGTTATGGCAAATTTACCAAAGTGTACAGAATGTGAATATAACAATCTTATGGAAGTTACATGTAGGTTATATCCGACTGGCATACCTGATGATATTTTTGTGGAGATAAAGAAATGCGATTACTATAAAAAAAGAAAAGAAAAATATAACAAAAGTGATGAGGATTTGCCGGTAGCAAAAGGAAGATAAATGGAGAGTGTGAGAAAAAGTCTGTAAAAAATAATCCTTCTATGATAGAATATAAATAAATCATAGGAGGAATTTTTTTATGGCAAGACGTAGACGAGAAAGAATGAGTGAAGGAAAGAAGAATATCATTGCCGGATTGATTCAGGAATACAACATCAAGACAGCAGAAGATATTCAAGAGGCACTAAAGGATCTGTTAGGCGGTACTATTCAGGAAATGATGGAAGCTGAACTGGATGAACATTTAGGCTATGACGAATATGAACGCAGTGACAATCCGGATTATCGAAATGGAGTAAAACACAAAAAACTTCGTAGTTCTTATGGCGAGATACCTATTGATGTTCCACAAGACCGTGACGGTGATTTTGAACCGCAGATAGTCCCTAAGCGAAAGAAGGACATATCAGCAATAGAACAAAAAATCATTGCTATGTCTGCAAAGGGCATGACAACAAGACAAATTTCTGATATTGTGGAAGATATATATGGTTTTGAGGTAAGCGAAAGTATGGTAACCGCAGTTACAAATAAAATATTACCTCAAATAGAAGAATGGCAACAACGCCCTTTATCAGCTGTGTATCCGATAGTTTTCATTGATGCAATCCACTTTTCGGTTCGTGATGAGCATATAGTAAAAAAGATAGCTGCATACATAATTCTTGGTGTAAATGACGAGGGTAAGAAGGAAGTTTTAAGCATAACCATTGGCGAAAATGAGAGTGCGAAATATTGGCTGGGAGTTTTAAATGAACTCAAAAATCGTGGTGTTAGAGATATATTAATATTATGTGCAGACGGTTTATCAGGGATAAAGGAATCAATAGCAGCAGCCTATCCAAATACGGAGTATCAGCGTTGCATTGTCCATCAAGTGCGCAATACATTGAAATATGTAGCGGAAAAAGACAAAAAAGCATTTGCAAATGATTTAAAGAGTATATACCATGCACCGAACGAAGAAAGCGGATACGAACGTATGCAGAGTGTCACAAAAAAATGGCAAGAAAAGTATCCTAATGCGATGAGAAGATGGGAAGAAAATTGGGATGTTTTATCACCGATGTTCAAATTTTCAGCAGAAGTCAGAAAAGTTATGTATACAACAAATGCAATAGAAAGCCTTAATAGCGTACTTCGTCGATTGAATAGCCAAAGGAGCGTATTTCCGAGCGATACAGCCCTTTTAAAGGCACTGTATTTGGCAACCTTTGAAGCAACAAAGAAGTGGACAATGCCACTTAGAAATTGGGGCAGAGTTTACGGAGAACTGTCAATTATGTATGATGGACGACTTGTTTAGCATATATTTTTACATTTGTATAGTGTGAAAAATACGGTCTTTTGCAAGACCGCTCTTGACGCGGAAGAAAATCCGTGCTATATTACAAAAAGGCAGATAAGCTGAATTTTGCTTATCTGCCCAAATAAAACTAAGTATTTTATCATAGAGAAATTAATTTTACAGAAATAATCACACACTCTCCATTCACAAGCAAGTTAATATTTAATTTTGTCTAAATTTTGGGGTTCACTTCAATACGACCGTTCTTTTATCAGTTATTTTTTGTTTAATTATTGAACTGCCTCAATCTTTAGGTTATCCATTAATACACCACCACAATATTTACCTGCTGCTATAAATACTCTGTCTAATACTGTTGTATCTTTGTTTACAAAATCAGCTGTTGTTGATTCTACAACTGTTGTCTCACCCTTTTTCAATGTATATGTAACCTTCTTTGTTGAGAAATCAACTGTTGCGTTAAGTGTTACCCAACCTGTTGCCTCTCTTTTTAAAGAATTAAAATCTGATGTAGTAATTGTTTCTTTTATTGATGGCGATACTTCATTACCATTAATTGTAATTGTACCAAAAGTTCCGTTACCAGTTGCCGGAGCTGCTATTGTTAATATCTGTTTATCAGAACTTAACCAAGTACCTGCATTTGATCCACCTAGCAATGCTATATTAGAGCTCTTGCCACTAGCACAAGCTTCAATGTTAAAGTCAAAAGATACATTAAACTTATGAACATCATAAGTATTTACTGCTGTTTGATAATTTTCAACGGCTGTAAGTGATGGTGATGTAAGACTTGAATCACCGCGGGTTCTGACACCTGTACCTATAACTTTACCGTCTGTTCTTGAAGCGACTTCACCAGGATTAAATACTTTTGCACCGTCACCAGCAGCTGTAAAATCTGAAGTTTCATCAAAGTTATTGTCATATATTGAAAGTGCTCTTTCCAAAACAGGAACTGATGCAAAAGTAGCTGTTACTGTTACGTTAGCTGCCGGCATTACAAATGTATTATTTGTTACCTGTACAGCAGCATCACCGTTTTTAACTTCAAGTGTTGACACTTTGTAGTTAGCTGCAAGAGTCGGAACTATTGTTACAGTTTGACCGATTGTTGCAGTTGTTGCATCAGCATCACCCACTTTAATTGCGATTGAGTTACCGTTTTCTGCAACTGTGTTGTTTGTAATCGTGTAGTTAATAGCTCTAAATGTAACCTTAACAGTAATGTCGCCTGCAATAGCATTTCCTGCTACTGTATACTTGCCCTCTGTAGCTGTAACTGTTGTATAAGTATCATCTTCTGCTGATGTTAATTTGTAAGAAACAGAATCTAATTCATAACCTGCATTAGCTGTAGGAACGATTTCAAGAGTTTCGCTCTCTTTGAATGATGTAGCATTTTCAGTATCACCTACTTTAAATGCTACTTTACCATTTTCAACTGTAGCGGCTACAACTTGGAATGATTTCTCTGCAATAACATTAACTTCAAATGTACCTACAACTTTGTTTGCATCAGTATCATCTGAACTTGCAATGTCTTTTACTGCTGTTGCTTTAACAGTAAGCTTACCCACAGCTTGGTCTGCAGCTACCGTAAGAGTACCGTCTTGAGCCATTACTGTACCATCAGCAAGGCTTACACCTTCTGTTGCAGATTCAACAGACCATGTAATAGCTGAATCTTTTGTAATATCAATCTTCTTATCAGCGTCAGCATATACTGTTGCTTTATATGTACCTTTTTGACCAATCTGTACATCTGTATTTGTACTTGAAACAACTACATTATCAACGTCTGCTCTTACAAAATCAGCTGTAACTGCAATAGCACTTTCTTCACCTGTAACTGTGTATGTATATTTTCCATCTACTGCTGTAACTGCTGTTCCGTTTACCTTTACAGCTGATAGTTTCTTTCCTGCAGGAACTGTCGGTGTAATAGTAATTACATCGTCTTTTACAACTTGTGCTTTATCTACAGTTACGTCTGTTGCTGTAACATTAATCGGTGTTACATATGACGGATCATTGATGTAAAGATTATCAATTTGCATATTTGCGTTTGCTGTATTTGAATGATAATCCATAGCAACAACACCTGCTACGGTGTTATCTCTAAAGTCAACAGTCTTATCATATAGTGCTGTTTCCTTTGTATAGTTGTTATTTGCCTTATAGTCATATACCTTAATAGCAACTTTCTTTGTTTTATTATTTACAACTGCGTCAACGTGATACCATTTAGTAATAATATCTGTACCTGTAATTTCATCAACAACATCTGCACCACTATAAATTTTTATAACAGCACTACCCTCAGCACCGATTGTAAAAATTCTACCTGCTGCATTGTTGTTTCTATCATTAGCTCCAGGTTGTGTACCTCTTACACTTACCCATGCATTTCTTGTTGGTATAGAAATATCAAATGATGTAGCAACCGCCTCACCTTTTGCAGGAAAAGCCACAGTATATGGATTGTATCCAGCTCCTGAGCTACCGTTCCCGGTTTTCAAATTCTGAACTTTTGTTGTGTTACCGTTAACACCATCTGCGATACTTACCGTTACTCTGCTGTAATCAACAAAGCTGTTTGCAGCACCTTCTGTATCATATGTGTTTGTTCCGTCAGCATATGGAAGAACAGCTTCATCTTTTGAAGTAACTGCAAGATTTGTAACATTAGCGTCTGTAACTGTTACTTCTGTAGTTTCTGTATCGCCAACTTTAATTGTATAAATATCCTTACCGCTGGCAGCTACAGTTGATACTGTATATGTACCGGCTTTAACACCTGTAAACGTTACAGTGTATCTTCGATTTTACCTGTAATTGTATTTTCAGCTTCTGCTTTATCTGTAAGAGTTACAGATTTAACACCTGCGTCTACAGTACCTGATACTGCATAAGTAGGAACAGCTGTTGCTGTTGGAGCCGGTGTATCTGTCGGAGCAACTGTTTCTGCAGGAGCTTCTGTCGGCTCAGTTGTCGGAGCATCTGTTGTTGCAGGAGTTTCTGCCGGAGCTTCTGTCGGAGCTTCTGTCGGAGCTTCTGTCGGTTCAGCTGTCGGAGCCGGTTTAGCTGTAGCTTGAGCGACACCGTTCTTTATTGTATAAGCACTTGCAAGCGGTGTCATAGTCTTTAGACTATCCCAAACCATTATCTTATCATTCGTTGTGAATGTAGCTAAATCTGTTGCAGGAACTAGTTTAGCCTCGTTAGCTTTTAGTTCAAGATTAACAACTTTCTTAACTGAATCCAATGTATTATCAGTTCTGTATGATGCTTGAACAAGAACTGCATCTGTATCCTTATCTGATGTCAATGTAACTGTATTTGCAGTTTCATCAACGCTCATTGTAACCTTTGCAGGTATCGGAGCAGGTGTCGGAGCTGCCTCTGATGTTGGAAGAAGTTTTCTTGGTTGATCAGCTATTCCTGAATATGTTAGCATATTGTCAATTCTTGCAACTGAACCTGTGTAAGAACCACCTTTTTCAGATGTTACTGCTAACAATGGAAGTTCTGAAACTGATGATGCTGTATCGCCTGTTCCAACGTGGTCGCAATCAACTTGTGGTTTTTCTGTGAAATCTTCATCAGCTTTTGCAACCCAAATTCTAAATTTATCGCTTGAAACTATAATTGCAACTTTGTACCATTGATAAGCCTCAACTTGTTGACCGATTGTTATAACATTGCTGCCGCTACCGATTGTGTAGCTTGAGGCTGTGTCATCAGTTGTAAGTACACCCATAACATTGTTGTATGCACCGTTCTTGTCAGTACCAGCTTGGCTGTTATCCTTTAGAATATAAAGTCTACCGGCACCGCCTGCCTTGTTTGAGCAAAGATTAACAGTAAATGTCATTACAGATGATTTTCCGTCTGCTAATGCCAAAGTATTTGCAGCAGAAACTACAGGACCTCTACCGGCACCTGAATAAGGACCACCTGCAAGTGTAAGAACTTTATCGCCAGCTGCCCAATCTTCTACTGAAACAGTTGTTGCTGTATCGCCGCCTGTTCTATTACCCATAGCAATAGATAGACCGTCTACATCTGTAATTGTTGTAGCAGTTTCGCCCATTGCTGTTGATGCAAGTGCTTTGCTGAAAGTATTATTAACTACCGGTGTAACTCCATCTGGAGCTGAAAGGCCAGGAGCCTGTGTCTTAACGTCCGGAACCGGCATAACTGTTGGAACTACAACAGTTGCATCACCTCTAAGACCATCTGTTGTAAGTGTTTCCGGAGCACCTTGGTAAATATGTAAGTTGTCAAGTGCAACTATACCACTACCACCATCACCTCTGTTTGAGCAAACATATATTGAATTAATTTCATTTGTTGAGTTTGTATATTCTACACCGTCAACAAGTTTATTACCTGACTTATCGATTACTGTTACAGTAGTCTTATCATTATTAACTGCAGCTTGTACTCTTACCCATTTAGTATCTGCAACCTCGACTGCACTTTCAGGATAAGCTACTAATTCTGATGTTGAATCATCATTAATTACCCATTTATCTGTAAGATATGGTCTAAGGTCAGTTTTCATAGCAGCGTTAGCTACTGACGCACCTGAACCTGAATTATACTTTGTACCTTGTTGTGCATTTACTGTATCTATAATACCTGCACCATCTCTTGTATCCTTAGTGCTTGTATCATTTGTAAATGCAAGTTGGTTTGAGTGCATGATTCTGCTCATACCATTACCACGAGTCATCATTGTATCATACTCAATAGTATATTGACCTGAAATAGTTTGACCCAAAGAATATGTCGACTTACGGTTACCGCCGCCGCTACCTTGGAATTTTAAATATTGGTCAGTTTCACCGTCATCAATGGTAACTGTCGGAACAATGTCACCTTTATCTGTTCCATCCGGAGCAACCCAACCATCTGCTGTTGAGCCATCAAGAGTGACTAAATCTGTTGCCGCGCTTGCTGTTACTGTCAAGCCTGCGAAAGCAGATGCTGACATAGCAGCGGCGCAAAGTAATGAAATTAGTTTTTTACTTTTCATTTCTTCTCTCCCTTTCTTTCCTTAACTTGTTTCCAAGTATTGTTTAATTTAACAGGTATCGTATGTCGATTTAAGTAAATCTGCACAAACTCAACCCATCTATATGGTATATATTGTATCATATTTTTTTTGTATGTGCAATATTATTAAGAAACTTTGAACTAAAATATTGCACAAAAAAGCACATCGTTTTTTATATAAAATGCAAAATTCAAGTTGTACATTTTTTATTTTTGTAGATTATTTTTACCAAAAAAAGACCGCTTTCGCGGTCTTTTTTTGGATTGTTTAGTATTCCGTTTGCAATTCACTTGCAAAGTTTATTCTGTATACTGGTCTGCACTGAATATTTCTATATTGTCAAACGATATAGAACCATATGTCTTTTTACCATACTTAAAATATAATCCCGACATTCCTGTTGCGTTTGTATCAGCCATATCAACTTCACCGTTAAAATAAGTCTTACTTGAGTCAAGTGATTTTGCCACTACATTTACTTTATGTGTTGTAAAATCGCAAACTGCAACTACCGATACCCATTCGTTATTCGGAATTGTTGTCGTTTGTCCGTTTGCCGTGATTGCACCGTCATTTGTTTGCTTCAAATACAAAACATATCCGCCTGTACAACCATAATTTTTATTTCCATCATTATAAGTTATATTTCCCGAATGAACGGCAAATTCATTAGGGTCTACACTTGCTTTTGCAAACTTAATATTCATCGCATATACAAGTCCATTATCAGATGTATATGTTTCTCCGAATGATTTCTCTCCGGCTCTTGAACTGGTATTTGCTCCAAATCTCAAATAATTACCAAAACTTGAATTTTCATCATACTCAACCGTCATTGCACCTTGTTGATTTGCACTAACCCATCCGTTTGCTGCCAACATTGATGTTGTCAATGTTTTGAATGTTTCGTGATACAAATAATTGTATTTATCCGGTTCAGATACTGTAAATACTGCCGTAAACTTCGCAGTGTCATGTGCTCTTACAGTAAGTTCACTTGTGAACGCAAAGTTTTCATTACTGCCGTCCTTACGCCAAGCCAAAAGTTCATAGCCTTCATTTGCAGTCGCAGTCAAAGTCACCATATCGTTCATATCTACTGTTTTTTCAGTAGTTCCTGCTTCTCCTATATAAGCACTTCCCATTGTATTGTCGCTTGATTCTACTGTAATTGTCTTTTTAGGAAGAGCTTCTTGTTCAAGAGTACCTACCTTCAAATCAGATATTCTAACATCAACTGCCGCTTTACTTGCCGATAGCAAGAAATAAGTAAGTTGTGTAGGTGAAACTGTACCAAATGTACTGTAATTACTAAATTCATATGTGACAGGATCGAAACCATCTATTTGAATAGTGCCTGTTCCGTTATCCATATCAAGAATATATCTTACAGTTGACCATTTACCCTTATTTATTGAGCCTACTTCTTTACCGTTAGCACTGATTGAGCCGTTGCTTCCCACGTTAAATAATGTGATTGACTGCTTTCCTCCAGGATTTCTATCAACTACACCGTCTGCCAAGCCGACATTAAGATTTCCGCCCGAAACATATGACAAATCCATTTCTATAAGGTATTTTCCGCTTGTGCCTATTACTGTTTCCGATGAATCGTCTGCCGCATCAAATTTCTTTGAAGAATAGAATGAACCGTCTGAACTGTTATCGGCTTTCTTACCTGTCGATGCAAATTCTGCATATCTTCTGCTTATTACATCATCTGCACTTTCGGCACCAAGTTTTCCTGTATTTACAGCACTACCTGCAACAACCCAGTTACCGTTCCCTGCCAAATCTTCATCACCGCTATAAGTTTTACCTTCATAATTAAAGTCTTCCGATATAATCGAACTCTCTATTGTCATAGGTTCATATACAGATGAATATGTATCCGGATTATCTGTATCAATTATCAATCCTTCATCGCCACCCGCATCTTTGGCTCTGTAAACTACTGCAGTATATGTATCACCTTCAGCAAGAACAAGACCGTCTGTTGAAGTTCTGAACTCTTTAATTGTTTGTGTTCCGTTTACAGTGTTGTCAACCTGTGCATTTGCATAGATTTTACCCTTTTCTGTTCCGTCAGAATTTTTAATCGTAATAACTACAATACCGTATGCACTCATATCCTTTTCGGATACTGAATGTTTCAAAACATCAACAGACTGTATTGTTCCATCTTCTGCAAATACTACATTCTTTATAGTTGTAGGATATTTTGTTGGTAGCAACGAAACATATACATCCGGATATGCCTTGTTAGGTGCAGCACCCGCTTTTACGACATTTTCAGAAACTTCATACGGTGTTGCATTTCTCATACCTGTTACAAGAGGTTTTATTGCATTTGCTTCCACCTCTGTAATTACTGACTGAGCCTTGTTATTTTGAAGTTTTAATGCCTCTTGCATAAATAAGTATGCACCATTATCAGCACCGGCATCATTAGGGTGAGTACCGTCAATTCCGCCGCCTCGTACTCCACGGAAATAGTAGTCAACTGCATTTTTCTCATAAACTTCAGAACCACGTATTTCCTTTACCTTTGCTCCGGCTGCTTTCATCCAATCAAGCCAAGGTTGATTTAAGTCAATAAATACTACATCCTTTGCTCCGTTCGCAGTAATACCCTTTGTAATAACTGTATCTGCATACGCATAACCTGCATCTAATCCATCTGACGTTGCCTTAGCAACAAAGTTATCTGCTTCTGTTTTTCCGCCTGTTATAAGCACTTCTGTATAATATTGTGCAGCTTTGCTAAATCCGTTAAGTGTTGATTTCCATGTATTTGTTTCTGCATCAAATTGGTCTGTGTTATGACGGTCAATAGGTCCTACATAAATCGTTGTTGCTCCTACAGAATGAGCCTTTTCATAATACTTCGGTATTGCTTTTAAATATCCCAAAGGTCCGTCATCCTTATGGTTATGTCCGTATTGAACATATACAAAATCGCCCTTACCGATGTTTGCATTTGCCATATTCCAGTGTGCAGAATCAGTTGCATTTATACCTCCGTCACCTTGATTGGATATAGCAACTCCTGTCGGCAAATATTTCGATAAGAATGTACCTGTTCCGCCATAGTTTTGTAGCGGGAAGAACGGTTGTAATGCAGCATAATCACAGCCTGTTGAATCTGTATACATCCAAACAGTAGGACACGCTTCAACTTCTTCAACTTCTATCGCTGAAATTGCAACATTGTCACCAACTGCTACTACATTTAGCATATCATCAGCATATTTAAAATCTTTTGCTCCGTCACGTCCTTTTATGTATACGTTTTGAAGTGTTGCAGTAAATTTAACTTCCTTTGTTTCTCCTGCGGCAATTTTTTCTTCTGTTATAATAGGATGACGTCTTTCAGAAAATACAGTTG
>OLRA01004752.1_pt1 | contig 10474 bp, 8 predicted proteins | sample 1673011 | NCBI WGS metagenome assembly OLRA01 (sample SAMEA3136746, study PRJEB25190) | human gut metagenome | reverse complement strand
CAAAAACCACCCCGGCAGACAACACCTTGCAGCGCATGGTTGACCGGGAAGCCAAGCGAGCCGAGGGCAAGGGCGTGGGCTATGACCGCTGGGCGGCAAAGCACAACCTAAAGCAAATGGCAGCTACCGTTACCGCCTATCAGCAGTACGGCTTTTCCTCCCCGGAGGAACTGGACGAAGCCTGTTCTGCCGCCTATGCCGCCATGCAGGAAAGCCTTGCGTGGTTGAAGCAGGTGGAAAAGACGCTGAACGGGAAAAAGGAGCTGCAACGGCAGGTGCTTGCCTATTCCAAGACCCGCCCTGTCCGGGACGGGCTGAAACAGCAGAAAAACGCCAAAGCAAAAGCAGCCTACCGTCAGAAGCATGAAAGTGACTTTATCATAGCAGACGCAGCCGCCCGCTATTTCAGGGAGAACGGCATTTCCAAGCTGCCGAGCTATAAAGCCCTGCAAGCAGAGATTGAAAGCCTTATCAAAGAGAAAAACAGCGGCTACAACGATTACCGGGCAAAACGGGAGGAGTACCGCCGCTTGCAGACTGTCAAGGGCAATATCGACCAGATTTTACGCCGGAGCGAGCCGCAGCGCAGAAAGGAGCAGAGCCATGAACGGTAATATCCCCCGCATGGACTACCGCCAGTACCGGGCAGCCCGCCGCCTTGTGCATGAGTGCTGCAACTATGACAGCGGGAACTGCCTGCTGTTGGAGGACGGCGAGCCTTGCGTGTGTGTACAGAGTATCAGCTATTCGCTGCTCTGCCGCTGGTTTACCGCCGCTGTCCTGCCCCTTGATGAAGCACTGGAAGCCGCCCTCTTGCGCCGGGGAAGCCGGAAACGCTGCGCTGTCTGCGGGGCGTTCTTCTTCCCAAAATCCAACCGGGGGAAATACTGCCCGGACTGCGCCGGACGCATGAAGCGGATAAACGCCGCCAAACGGAAGCGGAAACAAAGGGAGAAATGTCACGCTTTAGGGCATTTCAAACCCGCATAAATCAAGGCTTTTTTGGAGGGTGTCAAAGGGTGCGTGATACATTTATCCTTTTCCCTTAAAAACGCCCCCTAAAAGCGTAACAGAACCCACAGACAGACACCACAAGGAGGTGAACCCTATCGCTGATTATATGACCGCAGGAACGGAGCTGCCCGCTTACCTGCCTTACCCCCGTTTCCTGCTGGAAACAGACCTATCCCACACCGCAAGAGAGTTATATGCGCTGCTGTTAGACCGTTCCACCCTTTCGCAGAAGAACGGCTGGCAGGACAGCGAGGGACGGACATACATTGTCTACCCCATAGCAGAGATAGCGGAAATGCTGGATAAAGGCTGCACCACCATAAAGGGCGCACTGAACGAACTGGACGCTGCCGGGCTGCTGGAACGCAGACGGACGGGCTTTTCTGCCGCCAACCGTCTGTATGTGAAAGTGCCGCCTATCCCAGTGGTACAGTTTTCCGACCAACTGACGGACGGAAAACCGCCCCTCATAAGGGCGGGAAACCGACCAACTGACAGCCGGAAAACTGACCTTATGACGGTCGGAAAACCGTCCCCTAACCAAACTAATATAAACAACCTAATAGAGAGCCAAACAAAAGGAGCGAGTGAGGGGCAGCCCCCCGCCGCTTATGGCAGATATAAAAATGTATTTCTTTCTGACACAGAACTTTTGGAGCTGGAACAGGACTTCCCCGGCAAGTGGGAGTATTACCTTGACCGCCTTTCCTGCCACATCGCTTCCACCGGGAAGCAGTACCAGAGCCATGCAGCCACCATTTACAAGTGGGCGCAGGAGGACGCTGCCAAAGAGAAGCCAAAGAAAGGCATACCGGACTATTCATTCAAGGAGGGAGAAAGCCTATGACCGATACAATCCACAACACCATACTGCCTATGACCGACACCACAGCCGAGCCGGAGGATTACACCGGGGAGGACGGGCTTTTATACTGCGGCAAATGCCGGAAACCCAAAGAAGCCTATTTCCCGGAGGGCAAGACCTTTTTCGGGCGTGACCGCCACCCGTCAGAGTGCGACTGCCAGCGGGCAGCCCGTAAGGAACGGGAAGCCGCCGAGAAGCGGCGCAGCCACCTTGAAACGGTGGAACGGCTGAAACGGCAGGGCTTTACAGACAAGACCATGCAGGACTGGACATTTGCCAACGATAACGGCAGCTGCCCGCAGATGAAGAACGCCGCCGGATATGTGGCACGCTGGGAACAGATAAAGGACGGGAACTACGGGCTGCTCTTGTGGGGCAGGGTAGGCACTGGGAAAAGCTATTTTGCCGGGTGTATTGCAAACGCCCTCATGGAGCAGGAAGTCCCGGTGTGCATGACAAACTTTGCAGCAATATTAAACGACCTTGCCGCCAGCTTTGCGGGCAGGAACGAATATATTTCCCGCCTTTGCAGCTTCCCCCTGCTCATCATTGACGATTTTGGAATGGAGCGTGGCACAGAATACGGTCTGGAACAGGTCTACAATGTGATTGACAGCCGCTACCGGAGCAGGAAGCCGCTGATTGTGACGACCAACCTCACGCTGGAGGAATTGCAGCACCCGGAGGACACCGCCCACGCCCGGATTTATGACCGCCTGCTTGAAATGTGTTCCCCTCTCTGCTTTACCGGGGAGAATTTGAGGAAAGCCGCCGCACAGGGAAAAATGGAACAGCTGAAACGGCTGCTTGCCGGAAAGGAGATTTGCCTATGACCGACACCCAGAGAAACAAACGCCCTGCCCGCCGCCCGGACTGCGTGACCGAAACGAGGATAGGCAACACAATCCTTGTGGTGTCTGGCTTTTTCAAGGAGGGGGCGACCGACACCGCCGCTGACAAGATGATGAAAGTGCTGGAAGCAGAAGCCGCCGCCGGATATTTGACCTGTGATAAGCCTGATTGAAAAACCGTCATTTTTACCGACCGTAAAGAAGCAGATTTGACGCTTTTGCCGCTATACAGACAGCCGCCCCATGTGGTACAATCAAGGTACGGAATAGTGGGGCTGGCTGTCGGAAACGGAGGAATTTATGTTAAGACAGACCACCCAGCAACTCATTACCGCCCTTTACCCAAGACTGTCCCATGAGGACGAGCTGCAAGGCGAGAGCAATTCCATTTCCAACCAAAAGAGGATTTTGGAAACCTATGCCAAACAGAATGGATTTTCTAATCTGCGCTGGTACACCGACGACGGTTATTCCGGTGCGAACTTTCAAAGACCCGGATTTCAAGCCATGCTTGCAGACATTGAAGCAGGGAAAGTCGGGACAGTTATCGTCAAGGATATGTCGAGGTTAGGGCGAAACTACTTACAGGTGGGAATGTACACAGAAATGATTTTCCCACAGAAAGGTGTCCGCTTCATCGCTATCAATGACGGAGTGGACAGCGCACAGGGGGAAAATGATTTTGCCCCGCTGCGGAACATTTTTAACGAATGGCTGGTGAGAGATACGAGCAAGAAAATCAAGGCAGTAAAACGCTCTAAGGGCATGAGCGGAAAGCCCATCACAAGCAAGCCCGTCTATGGCTACCTCATGGACGAGGACGAAAACTTTATCATTGACGAGGAAGCCGCCCCGGTGGTACGGCAGATTTACAGCCTTTGCCTTGCCGGGAACGGTCCGACCAAGATAGCCCGTATGCTGACCGAGCAGCAAATCCCCACGCCGGGGACGCTGGAATACCGCAGGACGGGCAGCACCCGCCGCTACCACCCCGGCTATGAGTGCAAGTGGGCGACCAATACCGTGGTTCATCTGCTGGAAAACCGGGAATATACGGGCTGTCTGGTAAACTTTAAGACCGAGAAGCCGTCCTACAAGCTGAAACACAGCATAGAAAATCCCCCGGAAAAGCAGGCGGTTTTTGAGAACCACCATGAGCCTATCATTGACCGGGAAACGTGGGAACGGGTGCAGGAGTTACGCAAGCAGCGCAAACGCCCCAACCGTTATGACGAAGTGGGCTTGTTCTCCGGCATACTCTTTTGTGCCGACTGCGGCAGCGTCATGTACCAGCAGCGATACCAGACGGACAAGCGCAAGCAGGACTGTTATATCTGCGGCAACTACAAGAAACGCACCCATGACTGTACGGCGCACTTTATCCGCACCGACCTCTTGACCGCTGGTGTACTCTCCAATCTGCGGAAAGTGACAAGCTATGCGGCAAAGCATGAAGCCCGGTTTATGAAGCTCTTGATTGAGCAGAACGAGGACGGGGGCAAGCGCAGGAACGCCGCCAAGAAAAAGGAGCTGGAAGCCGCCGAGAAACGCATAGCCGAGTTATCTGCTATCTTCAAGCGGCTGTATGAGGACAGCGTAACCGGGCGCATATCGGACGAGCGTTTCACAGAGCTGTCGGCAGACTATGAAGCCGAGCAGAAAGAACTGAAAGAACGTGCCGCCAGACTGCGGGAAGAACTTTCCAAAGCGCAGGAAGCCACCGCAAACGCTGAAAAGTTTATGAATGTGGTACGCAGGCACACTACCATTGAAGAACTTACCCCTACTCTGCTGCGGGAGTTTGTGGAGAAAATCGTTGTCCATGAAAGCGTTGCCCTTGACGGGAAACGCCGGGGCAAGTTACGCAGACAGGAAATCGAAATCTATTATTCTTTTGTCGGCAAGGTAGAACTGCCCGACACCTAACCGCCCGACCTATCCGACATACCTCATGTGCCGGATAGGAACGGCAAAATTTTTTACACTTCTATTACTTCTTTATCACACATAAGCAAAATCACAAGGCATTAAGCAGCTTATGGCGGGCGGCGGCGTTGCCCTTATCGGCACTATCCTTGTACCGCTTCTTTCCGGTCTGTTCGGATAAGATTACGGAGGGTAGCCTATGGAGAGCATACTGGAAGCGATTAACGAATGGATAAAAGAAATCCTTATCGGAGCCATTAACGGCAACCTTTCCACTATGTTCGGGGACGTAAACGAAAAAGTAGGCACCATTGCAGCGGAGGTAGGCAAGACCCCGCAGGGGTGGAACGCAAACATTTTCAGCATGATACAAAACCTGTCGGAAAATGTGATTGTACCCATTGCGGGGCTTGTCATTACCTATGTCCTCTGTTATGAGCTTATCAGCATGGTAACGGAAAAAAACAATATGCACGACATAGAAACATTTATGTTTTTCAAGTGGTTTTTCAAAGCCTTTGTTGCCGTTTTCTTGGTAACACATACCTTTGATATTACTATGGCGGTGTTTGATATGGCGCAGCATATTGTATCCGGCGCGGCGGGGGTAATCGGCGGCGATACGAATATCGACGTAACCGAAGCCCTTGCCGCCATGCAGGAGGGACTAAAAGATATGGAAATCCCCGAACTACTGTTACTTGTCATGGAAACGAGCCTTGTAAGCCTTTGTATGAAAATCATGTCCGTACTGATAACCGTTATCCTCTACGGCAGAATGATTGAGATATACGCCTACTGTTCTGTTTCCCCTATCCCTTTTGCTACCATGACAAACCGGGAATGGGGACAGATTGGGAACAACTACCTAAAGGGGCTGTTTGCACTGGGCTTTCAAGGCTTCCTCATTATGATATGCGTCGGCATTTATGCGGTTTTAGTAGGCGAAATGGTCTTAGCGGACAATCTGCACAGCGCGATTTTTTCCCTTGCAGCCTATACCGTTATCCTCTGTTTCTCCCTGTTCAAATCCGGCGCACTGGCAAAATCCATATTCAACGCCCACTAAGGGCAGAAAGGAGGTTTTTTCTTGGCGTATGTACCTGTACCCAAAGACCTATCCAAAGTCAAAACAAAAGTCGCTTTCAATCTAACAAAGCGGCAAATCCTTTGTTTTTCAGTGGCACTTCTTATAGGACTGCCGCTTTTCTTTTTGCTCAAAGACAGCGCAGGGACGAGCCTTGCGGCAATGGTAATGATTGTCGTCATGCTTCCCTGCTTCTTGGTTGCCATGTATGAAAAGCATGGGCAGCCCCTTGAAGTGGTAATAAAGAACATCATTCAGACAAAATTTACCCGCCCCAAAGTGCGACCATATCAGACAGAAAACCTATATGCACTCTTGGAGAAACAGCGGGCATTAGAAAAGGAGGTATCAGCGATTGTCAAAAGGACAGACAAAAAAGACGCGGGAAGCCGCAGGAAACAGGCGTAAGCTGACCCGCGCGGAAAAGAAACAGATAGCGGCGGTTATCCGGCAGGCAAAGGGGGACGGCAAAGCCCACACCGCACAGCAGACCATTCCCTACCTTGCCATGTACCCGGACGGTATCTGCAAAGTGGCACAGCGGAAATATTCAAAGAGCATTGCCTTTGAGGACATTAACTATCAGCTTGCACAGGCAGACGACAAGACCGCCATTTTTGAAAACTGGTGCGATTTTCTCAATTACTTTGACGCAAGCGTAAATGTGCAGCTTTCGTTTATCAATCAAGGTTCACAGCAGGAACAGGCAGCGCGGGCAATCCATATCCCGCCGCAAAATGATGATTTTAACTCTATCCGCACCGAATATTCCGATATGCTGAAAATGCAGCTTGCCAAAGGGAACAACGGGCTTGTAAAGCACAAGTACATCACGTTTTCCATTGAAGCGGACAATCCGGCGGCGGCAAGGGCGCGGCTTTCCCGTATCGAAACGGACGTACTCAACAATTTCAAGGTGCTTGGCGTATCGGCGCACCCCTTATCCGGCTATGAACGCTTAAAGGTGCTGCATGGGGTATTCCACCCGGCAGGCGAGCCGTTCTCATTCTCCTATGACTGGCTGACCCCGACAGGGCTTACCACAAAGGACTTTATCGCCCCGTCCTCTTTCAAGTTCGGGGAGGGACGCTACTTTGCTATGGGGAAAAAAACGGGGGCGGTATCGTTCCTTGAAATCCTTGCCCCGGAGTTAAACGACCGTATTTTAGCGGATATGTTGGACTTGGAAACAGGGGTTATTGTCAATCTCCATATTAAAAGTATCGACCAGTCGGAAGCAATCAAGACCATTAAGCGCAAAATCACAGACCTTGACAAGATGAAGATTGAGGAACAGAAAAAAGCGGTTAGAAGCGGCTATGACATGGATATAATCCCGTCCGACCTTGCCACCTTTGGCAGCGAAGCAAAGAACTTGTTGCAGGACTTACAGAGCCGCAACGAGCGAATGTTTCTCCTTACGTTCCTTGTGGTAAACATGGCAGACACGAAGCGGAAACTGGAAAATGATATTTTCGCTGCGGCGGGTATCGCACAGAAATACAACTGCCGCCTGACACGCCTTGACTATCAGCAGGAAGCAGGGCTTTTATCCAGTGTGCCGATTGGGGAAAACCTTATCCCGATACAACGGGGGCTTACCACATCAAGCACCGCTATTTTCATTCCCTTTATCACGCAGGAGCTTTTTCAGACGGGGCAAGCCCTGTACTATGGCTTGAACGCCCTTTCTAACAACATGATACTCTGCGACAGAAAGCAGCTCAAAAATCCCAACGGGCTTATATTGGGAACGCCGGGAAGCGGAAAATCTTTTGCGGCAAAAAGGGAAATGACAAATGCTTTCCTCATTACCGACGACGACATTATCATCTGCGACCCGGAAGCCGAGTATTTTTCCCTTGTGCAGCGTCTTAATGGGCAAGTGATACGTCTTTCCCCTACGGGCAGGGGCATTGACGGCAAGCCCCAGTATGTAAACCCTATGGACATAAACCTTAATTACAGCGAGGACGACAACCCCCTTGCGCTGAAAAGTGATTTTATCCTTTCCCTTTGCGAGCTTGTTATCGGAGGCAAGGAGGGTTTGCAGCCTGTCGATAAGACCGTCATTGACAGGGCTGTAAGAAATGTGTACCGCCCGTTCCTTGCAGACCCCGACCCGGCAAAAATGCCTATCTTGGGCGACCTTTACGACGAGCTGTTAAGACAGCCGGAGCCGGAAGCTGCCCGTATCGCGGCGGCATTGGAGCTGTATGTTTCCGGCAGCCTTAACGTATTCAACCACAGAACCAACGTGGAACTTTCTAACCGCCTTGTCTGCTTTGATATAAAGCAGCTTGGAAAGCAGCTTAAAAAGTTAGGTATGCTCATTGTGCAAGACCAGACATGGAACAGGGTAACGATAAACCGGGCAGAGAAAAAGGCGACCCGCTACTATATGGACGAATTTCACTTGCTCTTAAAAGAGGAACAGACCGCCGCTTACAGCGTGGAGATTTGGAAGCGTTTCCGTAAATGGGGCGGTATCCCAACAGCCATTACGCAGAACGTCAAAGACCTTTTGGCAAGCCGCGAGGTGGAAAATATCTTTGAGAACAGCGATTTTGTCCTCATGCTCAATCAAGCGCAGGGCGACCGTACTATCCTTGCAAAGCAGCTTAATATTTCCCCGCAGCAGATGAAGTATGTTACCCACACCGAAGCGGGCGAGGGGCTTATCTTCTATGGAAATGTGGTGCTGCCTTTTGTAGACCGCTTCCCGAAAGATACCGAGCTTTACAGGGTAATGACAACGAAGCCGGAGGAAGTTTCCGAAAGCGGAAAGTGAGGTGCAGACCATGAAGCAATATAAATCCCGCGATAAAATCACACAGAAAATGACCCGCGACGGGCTTATTGAGGTAAACGAAACACAGCAGACCGCCGAGCGTATCAGTAAACGGGAACAGGACGCGGATTTTCAAAAGTCCCCGGAGCAGCAAGCGGCGCAGGACGGGACGCAGCTTCAAGGTGTAGCGTCCCAAACTTCCCCGTTACCCCACGCACCGGGAGCTTCCCCCGCAAGGGACACCGCCACAGCAGAGCGCGTTATGGAGCATATCGAAGCAGCACAGACCCGCAGAGCCAGTAAAAAAGCGGTACATAAAGCACAGGAGGAAGTTACCGTACAAACAACATCTTCCCGCTTGCAGTTTACCGAGGAAGAACTTGCCGTCCCGGAACTGGAATGCTATATTGAGAAATCAAACAAAGCCGCTGACCGACTGGACGCAGCAAAGGCAGCTATCCCGAAGCAAAAGAAACTGGTTAAGGAGCGCACCTTTGACGAAGCCGCAGGAAAGGCAAAGACCCGACTTCACTTTGAAGAACAGGAAAAACCGATACCCGGCGGCAAAAAAGGAAACCCGCTGTCCCGCCCCGCACAGGAAGCAGGGATTTTCGTCCACAACAAGATACATTCCGTTGAAAAGGACAATTCCGGCGTTGAGGGGGCGCATAAATCGGAGGAACTTGCCGAGCGCGGCGCGAAATACGGGGCGCGGAAGTTAAAACAGGGCTACCGCAGCCATAAGCTGAAACCTTACCGGGAAGCGGCAAAGGCAGAAAAGGCAGCATTTAAGGCAAACGTCAACTTCCAGTATCACAAAACCCTGCACGACAACCCGCAGCTTACTTCTAACCCGCTTTCCCGTTTCATGCAGAAACAGCAGATAAAACGCCAGTATGCAAAGGCGGCAAAGAAAGGAGGGGCAAAAGCCGCAGCGGAAGCCACAAGAAAGACGGCGAAGAAAACCGCCGAGGAAACGAGGAAAGCCGCCGCATTTGCGGCAAGACACCCGGCGGGCATTTTGATTGCAGTTGCCGCGCTGCTTCTCTTTATTATGATTTCCGCAGGGCTGTCCTCTTGCGGGGCTATGTTTTCGGGCTTGACAAACGGGGTGCTTGGCACTTCCTACACATCCGAGGACAGCGACCTTGTGGCAGTTGAAAACAACTATGCCGCATTGGAAAACGGGCTGCAAAGTGAGATTGACAATATCGAAAGCACCCACCCCGGCTATGATGAATACCGCTACGACCTTGACAGTATCGGGCATAACCCCCACGAACTTGCGTCTTACTTGACCGCCCTCTTGCAGAGCTACACCCCGCAGAGCGCACAGGCAGAGCTTGAACGTATCTTTTCCATGCAGTACACCTTGACGCTGACCGAGGAAGTGGAAATACGCTACCGCACCGAAACAAGCACCGACCCGGAAACCGGGGAAACCACCACCGAGGAAGTCCCTTATGAGTATCACATCTTAAATGTGAAACTGACAAACAAGCCGATTTCAGAGCTTGCGGAGGAACTTCTTACGCCACAGCAGCTTGAAATGTACCGGGTGTATTTGGAAACAAGCGGCAACAAACCGCTGATTTTTGGCGGCGGTTCTCCCGACGGAAGCCCGTCCGAGGATTTAAGCGGTGTGGAGTTTGTAAACGGTACGCGCCCCGGAAATCAAGAGCTTATGGAGCTTGCAAAGCAGCAAGTCGGAAATGTGGGCGGCTACCCTTACTGGTCTTGGTACGGCTTTAACAGCCGCGTGGAATGGTGCGCCTGTTTTGTATCATGGTGCTACAATCAAGCCGGAAAAAGCGAACCGCGCTTTGCGGGCTGCGAATGGCAGGGTGTCCCTTGGTTTCAGTCAAGGGGACAATGGGGCGCACGCGGCTATGAGAATATCGCACCGGGCGACGCTATCTTTTTCGATTGGGATTTAGACG
>OLRA01004746.1_pt1 | contig 10487 bp, 10 predicted proteins | sample 1673011 | NCBI WGS metagenome assembly OLRA01 (sample SAMEA3136746, study PRJEB25190) | human gut metagenome | reverse complement strand
CAAAACTGCATGAACTGGTGCAGGCGGCGGCAGAACTCCCCGGCAAAGTCCGGCACAAGGAACAGGAGCGTGGGCTGTGACCACGAAAAAGCTGACAAAGCTGCTGGCGCGGTATCTGCCCTATATCCTGCTGGGACTGGCGGCAACGAACTTTGGTGAAGCATGGCGGCTTGCCGAGGGAAAAGAACTGGGCGAACGCATTATGTCCATGATGGGAACCCTCCCGGCTGCATTTGCGAACCCGCTGCCCAGTCTGCACCCACTGGATTTTCTTATTGGCATTTCCTGCGGCGCAGGACTACGGCTCGCCGTATATTTGCGAAGCAAAAACGCCAAAAAGTATCGGCACGGCATGGAGTACGGCTCTGCCCGGTGGGGTACTGCCAAGGACATCGAACCGTTTCAGGCCCCGAAATTCGAGGATAATATCATCCTAACAAAAACGGAACGCCTGATGATGAGCAACCGCCCGCCGGACCCCAAGAACGCCCGGAACAAAAACGTGCTGGTAGTCGGCGGCTCCGGCAGCGGCAAGACGAGGTTTTTCATCAAGCCAAATCTGCTGCAATGTGATTCTAAGGACTTTACGGTTTCGTTCGTAGTTACTGACCCGAAAGGCAGTATCGTGGTCGAGTGTGGGAACGCACTGCTAAAGAACGGCTACAAGCTGAAAATCCTGAATACCATTAACTTTTCCAAGAGTATGCACTACAACCCGTTCAGCTATGTTAACAGCGAAAAGGACATTCTGAAGCTCGTCACGACCCTTATGAGCAATACAAAGGGCGATGGCAGCGGTGGAGACCCTTTCTGGGAAAAATCGGAACATCTTTTGCTGACGGCACTGATTGCGTATCTGCATTATGAAGCCCCAGCAGAAGAACAGAACTTTGCCACTTTGCTGGAAATGCTCAACACCATGCAGGTGTCGGAGGATGACGAGGAATTTCAGAACCCGGTGGATCTGCTCTTTGAGGATTTGGCGCGGAAGAAGCCCAATTCTTTTGCAGGGCGGCAGTACAAGCTCTACAAATTAGCTGCCGGCAAGACCGCAAAATCTATCCTGATTTCCTGCGGCGCACGGCTCGCTCCCTTCGATATTCAGGAATTGCGCGACCTCACCATGTACGATGAACTGGAACTGGATATGCTGGGCGACCGAAAGACTACACTTTTTCTGATTATGTCGGACACGGATTCCACCTTTAACTTTCTCATTTCAATGGTCTACACGCAGCTTTTCAACCTCTTGTGCGACAAAGCAGATGATAAGTATGGTGGTAAGCTGCCGGTTCATGTTCGCTGCCTGATTGACGAGTGTGCCAATATCGGACAGATTCCCAATCTGGAAAAGCTGGTAGCCACCATCCGCAGCCGCGAGATTTCTGCCTGCCTTGTGCTGCAAACCAGGAGCCAACTGAAAGCCATCTACAAAGACCATGCAGATACCATTGTCGGCAACATGGATTCACAGGTCTTTCTGGGTGGCAGCGAACCGACAACCCTGAAAGAGTTGTCCGAAGCACTCGGCAAGGAAACCATTGATTCGTTCAACACCTCGGACACACGCGGCAACTCACCATCCTATGGCACATCATTTCAGAAACTCGGTCACGAGCTGATGAGCCGGGATGAGCTGGCCGTGCTGGATGGCGGTAAGTGCATTTTGCAGCTGCGCGGTGTGCGCCCGTTCCTTTCCGACAAGTACGACCTGACCCAGCATCCAAACTACAAGCTGACTTCCGACTACGACCCCAAAAACACGTTCGATATTGAGAAATATCTGAACCGCAAAGAAAAAATCCAGCCCGGAGATGAGTTCTTCGTGCTGGATGCTGATTCGCTCCCGCCTATCTGATTGGACAGGCGGTTTTATTTTTGACCGGAGAGGTACACCAGAAAACCCACTCTGCCGCAGTTCGCGGCACAACATCTATGGTTTCGGGTGTGTACGGACGGTCTGCAATTTTTTCAAAATAAAGGAGAAACGACTATGGAATTCTTTAACTCTGCTATCGAAGTTCTTCAGACTCTGGTTGTCGCTCTGGGTGCCGGTCTCGGCGTTTGGGGTGCCATCAACCTGCTGGAAGGTTATGGTAACGACAACCCCGGCTCCAAGTCTCAGGGCATGAAGCAGCTCATGGCTGGCGGCGGCGTTGCTCTGGTGGGCATCACCCTGATTCCCCTGCTGTCCGGTCTGTTCGGCTAAACCCTGTGGGCGGCGTTTGCCGCCCTTACATACGCAGCGGCTTCATCCCTCGCCGCAGATTGCGGTACTATTATAATAAGGAGGCACACTGCGCCGAATATCAATCTCTTGTCGAAAGGAAGTGCATCTATGGAATTTCTGACCCATCTTATTTTTGTCCTGAACCTGCTCAAGAACCTCATCAACCATTTCAGCTAAGGCGGTGACGCTGAGTGGAAACCGTTCTCAAAGCCATAGGCGATTGGCTCAAATCGCTTCTGACCGCTGGCATCATGTCCAACCTGTCCGGGCTGTTCGATGCGGTCAACGAACAGGTCGGTGACATTGCCCAGCAGGTCGGCACACGACCATCTGCCTTTGAACCGCGCGTTTTTGCGATGATCGAATCGCTGTCCCGAAATGTGGTGTTGCCCATTGCCGGAATCATCCTGACCTTTATCGCCTGTTACGAACTGATCGAGATAATTACCCAGCACAACAACATGGCGCAGTTTGAGCCTGCCCTCATCATGCGCTGGGTGTTCAAGACGGCGATATCCGTCTGGTTCATCAGCAACACGTTTGATATTGTGATGGCGGTATTCGACCTGACCCAGAAAGTCGTGGCGGATTCCAGCGGCATCATCGCTGGCAATACCAGAGTGAACGATATAGGACTTTCCATGCTGGAAGCCAGTCTGATGAGCATGGAGGTCGGGCCGCTGTTCGGCTTGTTCCTGCAATCGTTCTTCATCGGTATCACCATGCGCATCCTGTCCATTGTCATTTTTGTCATCGTGTACGGACGCATGATCGAGATCTACTGCATGGTGAGCCTTGCTCCTATTCCCATGGCAACATGGGGCAATCACGAACAGAGCCATGTCGGGCAGAACTACCTGAAATGCCTGTTTGCATTGGGCTTTCAGGGCTTTCTCATCCTTATCTGCGTGGCAATTTATGCTGTGCTGATTCAGAGCATTGCCATTTCCGGCGATGCCATTGGCTCAATTTGGAGCATTGTCGGCTATACCGTCCTGCTCTGTTTCAGCCTGTTCAAAACCAGCTCCGTGACAAAATCTGTCCTCGGCGCACACTAAGGAGGTATTTTCTTGGCAGCGTATATCTCAGTTCCCCGCGACTTGACGAAGGTCAAATCCAAAATCGCATTCAACCTGACGAAGCGGCAGCTGCTTTGCTTCGGTTCGGCGGCACTGATCGGAGTGCCGCTTTTCTTTTTACTCCGGGAAAGCGGCGGCAACACGGCGGCCACCCTCGGCATGATGGCAGTGATGCTGCCCGCCTTTTTCCTCGGAATGTACGAGAAAAACGGTCAGCCGATGGAAAAGCTGCTGTCGCATTATCTTCAGGCGCGGTTCCTGCGCCCGAAGATTCGACCGTACAAGACCAACAACTACTATGCAATTCTGATGAGAGGAGGCGCAGCCCATGATTCCGTTTTGGAAAAAGAATAAGGACAGCAGTAAGAAAAAGCCGCCCAAGGCAGATGTTCCCAAAACTGCACAGCAGTCCATCCCGATGCAGAGAATGTTTGAGGATGGCACTTGCCGGGTGAAGCCGAACTATTACACCCGCACCATCCAGTATCAGGACATCAATTACCAGCTCGCGCAGCAGGAAGATAAGACTGCAATTTTTGAGGAATGGTGTTCATTCCTCAACTTTTTTGACAGCTCCATCAAGTTTGAATTGTCCTTTGTGAACATGGCAACGGACAGCACCGAGTTTGAAAAGAGCATCCGCATCCCGTTCCAGAAGGACGGTTTTGATGATGTTCGCGCCGAGTATTCGCAGATGCTGCGCCAGCAGCTTGCCAAGGGCAATAATGGTCTGACAAAGACCAAATTCATCACTTTTGGCGTGGAGGGCGAGAGTATGCAGCAGGTCAAGACCCGCCTCGACCACATCCAGAATGACCTGCTCAACAACTTTCACCGGCTGGGTGTGCTGGCGCGTCCGCTGAACGGTGCCCAGCGGCTGAAGCTCATGCATGATATGTTTAATATGGACGGCTCTAGCAAGTTTCATTTTGACTGGAACGACCTTGTGAAAAGCGGACTTTCGGTGAAAGATGCCATTGCGCCCACGGCGTTTGCCTTCAAGAACAGCCGCACGTTCCAGATGGGTGGTATTTACTGCGCCGCCAGCTTTCTGAGCATCACGGCATCCGACCTCAGTGACCAGCTTTTGAAGGACTTTCTGGACATGGATTCGTCCCAGATCGTCACCATGCACATCCAGAGCGTAGACCAGAACCGCGCTATCAAGACGGTCAAGCGCACCATCACGGAACTGGATAGAAGCAAGATCGAGGAGCAGAAAAAAGCTATCCGCGCCGGGTATGATATTGACATCATCCCGTCCGATTTGGCAACTTATGGGCGGGATGCAAAGGCTCTTTTGAAGGAACTTCAGAGCCAGAACGAGCGTATGTTTCTTGTCACTTTTTTGGTGCTGAACACCGGGCGCACGGAGCAGGAATTGGAGAACAACGTCTTTCAGGCATCCAGCATCGCCCAGAAGCACAACTGCAATCTCTGCCGCTTGGATTACCAGCAGGAGCAGGGCTTGATGTCCTCTCTGCCGCTGGCAGATAACCAGATCGAGATTCAGCGTGGCCTTACCACCAGCAGTACGGCAATTTTTATTCCTTTTACCACACAGGAACTTTATCAGTCCGGCAAAGAATCCCTGTACTACGGCTTGAACGCTCTGTCCAACAACCTGATTATGGTGGATAGAAAGAAGCTGAAAAATCCCAACGGGCTTATCCTCGGCACTCCCGGTTCGGGCAAAAGTTTCTCGGCAAAACGTGAGATTGCCAATGCTTTTCTGGTGACCGACGATGATATTATCATCAATGATCCTGAAGGCGAATATTCGCCGCTGGTGAAGCGGCTGAAAGGTCAGGTTATCAAAATTTCGCCTAACAGCGACCAGTATGTGAACCCCATGGACATCAACGCCAACTACTCCGAAGAAGATAATCCGCTGGCTCTGAAAGCGGATTTTATCCTCTCCCTGTGCGAGCTGGTGGTGGGCGGCAAAGATGGTTTGATGCCGGTCGAAAAGACGGTCATTGACCGCTGTGTGCATCTCATCTACCGCAAGTATTTTGCCGACCCCTGCCCGGAGAATATGCCGCTGTTGGAGGACTTGTACAACGCCCTGCTCCAGCAGGAGGAAAAAGAAGCCCACCATGTCGCAACAGCTTTGGAAATCTACGTCAAGGGCAGTCTGAACCTGTTCAACCACCGCACCAACGTGGACATTGATAACCGTATCGTCTGCTACGACATTAAAGAGCTGGGAAAGCAGATGAAAAAGCTCGGTATGCTTGTCATTCAGGATCAGGTCTGGGGCAGAGTGACCGCCAACCGTACCGCAGGAAAATCCACCCGGTACTATGCAGACGAGTTCCATTTGCTTCTGAAAGAGGAACAGACTGCGGCGTATTCTGTGGAGATTTGGAAGCGTTTCCGCAAATGGGGCGGCATCCCGACAGGATTAACGCAGAACGTGAAAGACCTGCTTTCTTCGCGTGAGGTCGAGAATATTTTTGAAAATTCCGACATGATTATCATGCTGAATCAGGCGGCTGGTGACAGACAAATCCTTGCAAAACAGCTCAATATTTCGCCGCACCAGCTTTCCTATGTGACCCACTCCGGCGAGGGCGAAGGTCTGCTGTTCTTTGGTAATGTGATTCTGCCTTTCGTTGACCGTTTCCCGACCGATTTGGAACTGTACCGCATTATGACCACCAAGCTGGGTGAGGTTTCGGAGGGCGCACAGAAATGAGCAATCCGAAGCTGAACTTCAAAGAGGAAACGGCAGCAAAAAAGACCCGTTCGCCCCCGGAGAAAGCAAAGGTCGAGCAGACACAGCCCAAAAAGAAAAAGCTGAAGCTGGACACGGACAAAGCCAAGGAAAAGGCACAGCACCTCCGCTTTGGCAAAGCCGAGCTGACCCCGGACGACCTGCGCCGACTGACAAAAGAGCAGAAGCGCGAGATGTACGCTGCCGCCCGGTCTGCGGCACACCGGGAAATCGACCAGTACGAGGAAGATAATGTCGGTGTGCAGGCGTTGAGCGAGGGCGAAAAATCTACCGGGAATGTCTGCGATTTTTCCCGAAACCACTACTCCCGGAAGCTGAAAAAGAAAGCCAAGATGCAGGCAAGGAAAAAAGCCCGCACCACAAAGTCTCCTGTTCGTGAATCGGACAAGGCACAAAATGCAGGAGATTCGGGCATCCGTGGCGGCGAGGGCGGCTCCAACTGGCTTTCCCGGTGGCGGCAGAAACAGGAGATTCGCAAGGGCTATTACGCTGCTGCCCGGTCGGGCGGCACGGCAGCGCAGACCGCAGGCGGCAAAAAGGCTGCATCCAGCGGTGCATCTGCAACACGGACTGGCGTGGAGCAGGTCATTGATAAGGGCAAGTCTGTGGTCGGCACTGCCGTCAATGGCATTATGACAGCGGCAAAGAGCAACGCACACGTTCTGGTGATCGTGGGCGTTTTTCTTTTGCTCCTCCTGCTGGTCATGTCCGGCTTTTCTTCCTGCGGTATCCTGTTCAGCGGCACAACGCAGGTGTCTGGGCAGACCATCTACACCGCAGAGGACAGGGACATCAAGGGTGCGGAAGCCGACTACAAGAAGCTGGAAAAGGAACTGGATAAGAAAATTAAGCGCACTCCCACCGACCATCCCGGCTACAACGAGTATCAGTACCATCTTGACCCCATCGAACACGACCCGTGGCAGCTCACCTCGTTCCTGACGACCCTGTATGACGATTATACCCGATCGGAAGTGCAGGCAAAGTTGCAGGAGATTTTCAAAAAGCAATACAAGCTGACAACATGGGTAGAGGTGCAGATTCGGTACAAGACAGTCTGGGTCATCAGTCCGGCAGGTATCCCTGTCCCTACCCAAGTGCCGTATGAGTATCGAATCTTCCACACCAAGCTGGAAAACAAGGGGCTGGAAACGGTGATCCGGGAAGAACTGGATGAAGATCAGTGGAAACGGTATAAGATTTTTCAGGAAACATTGGGCGGCAGACCGTACCTGTTCAACGGCGGATTGCCGCCCGGTGGCTCAGATGGCTCCAGCGAATCCGGCATCGACTATACCGTGCCCGCCGAAGCCCTGACCGACAGCGAATTTGCGGCCATCTATGGGGAAGCAAAGAAATATGTCGGTACACCCTACGTCTGGGGCGGCAGTTCCCCCGAAACCGGGTTCGACTGCTCCGGCTACGTTTGCTGGGTCTACAATCAGAACGGCTACGATGTAGGGCGCACGACCGCAAATGGCTTATGGAACAAGTGCCAGAAAATTTCCGAAGCCGAAGCAAAACCCGGTGATCTGGTGTTTTTCAAGGGAACCTATGACACTCCCGGTATGAGCCATACCGGGATATATCTCGGCAACGGCATGATGGTGTCTGCTGGAGACCCCATCAAGTACGCAAACATTCACTCGTCCTACTGGCAACAGTACCTTGCCGGTTTTGGACGGCTTTCAAAATGAAATGGAGGATTTTTATGGGTCAAAGACTGGAAAAGCTCAAGGCAATGCTCAAAAAGGAGCAGGAACGCCGCATCAAGCTGAACAACCGCATTGCGATTCTGGAACGGCGCATTCAGGAGGAATCGGCGGCGGAGGTTGCCGACATGGTACGCACGGCCAACGTGACCCCAGAGCAGCTTGCCATCCTGCTGCGGCAGGCGGCAACCACGCCCCCGACCCCGGCTGCGCTGTCCGCAGTCGGTGCAGAATTTGATAAGGAGGATGTGGAAAATGATGATTAAGAAATTTGGCGCACTGCTGTTGTCGGCGGTGCTGTGCATTGGCATGGCGGCTCCGGCATTCGCTTATGGTGACGATACAGCCCCGGTGGAACGGCCTGTTCTGGAAGAAGTCGTGGAGGACGATGTTGTCACCGTCACAGATGAAACCTCCGGCGCACTGACCCCGGAGGGCAATCTGACGTTGGTGGACGATTACTACACCAATTATTCGGATGGCAGCGGCCAGCAGTTCATCACGCTGGTGTCGAAGTCGGGTGCGACATTTTATCTGGTGATTGACCGCAATGCAAAGGGTCAGAACACCGTCCACTTTATGAATCTGGTGGACGAAGCCGACCTGCTGGCTCTGATGGAGGAGGAAGATGCCGAAGCCTACACTGCGGAAAAAGAAGCTGCGGCGCAGGCGGAACTGGAGCGCAAACAGGCTGAGGAAGAAGCCAAGAAAGCCGCAGAGGAAGCCGCAACCGCTGAACCGCCCAAAGAAAACAAGGTCACGAAGTACGCAGGCGCATTTCTGGGCGTAGTTGCCCTGATTGCATTGGCGGCGGGTGGTGGTTTCTATTTCTATCGCCAGCAGATGCAGAAGAAAAAGGCAGAAAAAGAAGCCCTTGACCCCGATGCAGATTACACCGAAGACAAGGGCGATTTTGAGATTCCGACCGATGTGCCGGACGAGGACGAAGCCCCGGACGAACAGGACACCGAACCCATCTGATTTTAAGGCGGCGTTTGCCGCCGTACATAGAAAAACGATTCAAATCGTCCAGATCGGAACGATATAGTTGTCCCGGTCGATCACACCGACTTTGGGCTTCATGCAGACAATGGCACCTTTTCCGCGCGGAACGGATGCCTTGTCCAGCAGCGAAAACACCTTTGTCAGCTCCGTTCCGGGGTTGGAAGTCTTTTTGATCTCGATGGGATTCAGGACACCATCTTGCTCCAGCACAATGTCGATTTCCTTGGCATCCTTATCCCGATAATAGTACATGAACGGCTCCCTGCCGGTATTCAGATAGGTCTTGGCGATTTCGGAAACGACATAGTTTTCGAGGATAGCCCCATTCATAGCCCCGCATTCCAGAACTTCAGCACTGCTCCACCGGGTTAGATAGCAGACCAGCCCGGTATCGTAGAAATAGAGTTTCGGGGTTTTTACCAGACGTTTCAGCAAGTTGTTGGAATACGGGTGCAGATAGAAAATGATTCCAAGCGTTTCCAGAATGTGCAGCCAGTCTTTAGCCTGTTTCTGGTTGATGTCCGCATCCTGTGCAATGTCCGAAACGTTCAGCATCTGAGAACAGCGGGCGGCAACCGCCGTCATAAAACGCAGGAACTTCAAAGCATCAATCGCATCCGAAAGCTCTTTGACATCGCGCTCGATATAGGTGGACAGATAGCTGCTATAAAAAATCTGGCTGTTCGAGTTCTTCCCGCTTGCGATTGCCGGCATGGAACCTTGATAGATCCGCTCAAAAATGCCCTTGGTGTCCACCGACTTGCTTTGTCTCTCCCGCTTCAGCAGGTCATCCAGATCAACCCGGAACGGCTCTGTTTCCGCTCCGTTCAGCTCCGACTGCGAAAGCGAGGTCATGGACAGCACGGCAACACGCCCCGCAAGAGATTCCTGTACTCCGCGCATCAACTTGAACACCTGCGAGCCGGTCAGCCAAAAGGCCCCCGGCTCCTGATGGGTATCGGCATACACCTTGATATAGGTGAACAGCTCTGGGGCGTACTGCACCTCGTCAATCAGAACCGGAGGCTTGTGCAGCTGCAAAAATAGCTCCGGGTCATTTTTTGCCAGTGCCCGATCGTTCAAATCATCCAGTGATACATAGCCACGGAAACTGCCCTCCATAAGCTTTTTCAGCATGGTCGTTTTGCCAACCTGTCGGGGACCCGTCACAAGAACGACCGGGTATTCCTTCGTGACCTGCTCCACAACTTTTTCCAGACTTCTTTGAATATACGCCATCTCATTCACCGCCTTTATGCTTCGGCTGATTTTTCTTACAATTCCATTTTAGCCGAAACGGTTGTAACTTGCAAGCACATTTTGCAATCCATAAAAACAAAGAAGGAGTTGATGCTTATTGCCTTATCGCTTAGTAATCAGCGAAAAGCCCTCGGTGGCCATGTCCTATGCAAAAGTCCTCGGTGCGACCAGCCGCAAAGACGGCTACCTTGAGGGCAACGGCTATCTGGTAAGCTGGTGCGTGGGTCATCTGGTAGAGCTGGCACCGCCTAATGTCTACGATGCCAAGTACGTTAAGTGGAGCATCGCAGACCTTCCTATCCTGCCGGAAAAGTGGCAGTATCTGGTGTCTGCGTCCACCCAAAAGCAGTTTGGTATCCTGCAAAAGCTGATGAACCGCCCGGATGTAGACAGCATCGTCTGTGCGACGGATGCAGGGTAGTGCGGTTAGGTGACTCAAGAGAAAGAAAAAAGAGACCTCA
>OLRA01004737.1_pt1 | contig 10501 bp, 9 predicted proteins | sample 1673011 | NCBI WGS metagenome assembly OLRA01 (sample SAMEA3136746, study PRJEB25190) | human gut metagenome | reverse complement strand
AAAATAATGCAATTGTTCTTGACTGCATCACGCCATAATGTACAACATCGGGATCTCTGTTAAATGCTGCGATCAGCACCGGTGCGGCAGCATATATGATCACGCCGATCAATTCTGCAATAATGATCGAACAGAGAACCCCAAATCTTGCTCCCTTTTTCGCCCGGTCATACTGTTTTGCGCCAAGATTCTGACTGACAAATGTTGTCAGTGCCATCGTAAAACAGGTAACCGGCAAAAAGGCGAATCCCTCAATCTTAGAATAAGATCCACATCCTGCCATCGCCATTTTTCCAAATGCATTAATATTTGACTGTACAAAAACATTCGCGATCGCGATGACTGAATTCTGAAAGCCAGACGGCACACCATTCTGAATAATCTGCTTCAACATAATGCTGTCAAAACGAATTTCCCACAGTTCCAGGCAATATTCTTCTTCCACACGCATCAGATGAACCATACAGAGAATCGCACTGACAAACTGGGAAATAGCAGTTGCGAGCGCTGCTGAACCAACTCCCATGCCAAGACCTGCGATAAAGAAAATATCCAGAACAACATTGACACAGGATGAAATGATCAGATAGATCAATGGATGACGTCCATCACCAACCGACTGCAGAACTCCAACAAAAATGTTGTACATGACAACACCCATAGAACCTGCAAAGTATGTACGAAAATATATAATGGATTCCGGGAGAACATCCGCAGGAGTCCCCATCAGCACCAAGATCTTTGGCGCCAGAAACATTCCCAAAACAGTCAAGACCGCACCGGCCGCAAGACCAAATGCAACGGTTGTATGGATTGCCTTTTGCAGGCTGTCTCTTTTTTTGGCACCGTAATATCTGGCAATAACTACACCCGCACCCATGGCAATACCGTTAATAAAACCTACCATCAAAAAGATCAGATTTCCAGATGAACTGACCGCCGCCAGTGCATTGCTTCCTAAAAAATTTCCCACGATCAGGGAATCCGCAGTATTGTACAACTGCTGAAACAGGTTCCCCAGAAACAATGGAATGGCAAAAAAAATGATCTTTTTAGAGATACGTCCCTCTGTCATTCTCAAACTCTTTTTCATAGCTACAATTACTCTTTCCTTTCCGCTCCTCCCTGAAGAATCAATTCCGGCTGGATAATAATATTTTTCTCAACCTTATTTCCCTCAAGAAGTTTTCTTGCAATTTCATAAGAAAGTCCACCAAAGTCCGGTGTCTGTATCGTTGCATCCAGTACACCTTTGTCTACCAGACTCAGCCCTGCACTTTCTCCTTCAAACCCATCCACACCTATCAGATGCACCTTGCCCTCAATCCTGTACTGCTGACAGGCCTGATATGCACCATATGCCATATCATCATTAAAAGCGAAAACTATATCAGCAGAATCATGCGAGATCAGATAGTCTTTCATCCTGAGCTCTGCCCGATCCCGAAGCCAGTCGCCACAGTAATAAGTGATATCTTCTTCCGGTATTGTACCCTGAACAGAATCCTGAAAACCCTTTAGTCTCTGTTTGGATACCGGGGATTCTTCAACCCCCTGAAAGACCACGATCTTTTTATTCTTTTCATAAAGATTATTCAGAATATATTCTCCTGCAAGCCTGCCAATCTTCTGATCATCTGATTTGATAAGACATGTATAATCCTCTGTCCCTGCACCAACACCTGTCAGAATGACCGGTATCTTCTGAAAAGCCTCCGAAAGAACAGAAGAAAGGCTGTCACTTCCATCAGGAGAGACAATCAGAATATCTATCCCGTACTCCATCAACGTCTCAATATCCTGAATCTGTTTTTCCGGATTTCCAGCTGCATCTCGAAAAATTACATTTATTTTTTTATCCTGGGATACTTTTTCTGTAAATACGTCAACAAAATTATTTAGCCACGGTTCTATTACATTTGGAAGACTAACACCGATCAGATACTGATAACTATCTGTAGATATCTCTTCTTTTTTGCTATACTGTGTACTGATCGTAAGTAAGACTGTTGCTGCCACAACCAGTATCACTGTCCATACTTTCCATATTTTCTTCATAGTTATAATCCGTTTCTGTCAATCTGCAGCATATTTTTACGGAATTCTGAGGGCGACATACCCTGACAGTTTTTAAATGCAGCAGAAAAATAGTGCTGGTTGCTGTACCCTACCTTTTCTGCAATCTGATTAATCGACAATTCCCGATCTTCCATAAGCCGCACTGCCTGACTGATACGAAGCCTTGTAAGAAAATCTTTAAAAGATATCCCCAATTCCTGTTTCATAATCCTGCTAATATAAGAAGAATTACAGCCAATTGCATGTGACACCTGTCTGAGATCCAGATTTCTGTCCTGATAATTGGCATAAATATATTTTCTTGCGTCCTGGACAATTGGTCTGCATTCCTGCATTTTCTGCACTTCCCGGCGCATCTCACGGCTAATATCAGGCAATGTTTCAAAAGTACATTCTCTTGCCGTAATAAAACACTTTCCACCCACTTTTTCTTCTGTCTGCAGCTGAAGATCTGCACTGAACTCCTGAAAATTTTCCGGCAGCTTTTCCATAACAATCGCTACATCCTCATACTTACTGGAAAACACACTTACCGTATGATATGGCTCCATAAGTTCTCTGATAATCTTTTCAAGAGTGATCTTATATATTTCCTCAGTCACCGTACCTTTATCAATTTTCTTGTCATAACTGGACTGAACTGACACAAGTATGAGAATCATATTATCCGGAAAATCCATATCAAGAAATCTTGCCTGTTCTTCCCATTCGAATCTAGATAATTTTCCTTCCATCCATTCATTGAAAAACACATCTCTCAGATAATCCTGATTCTGAATCATCTGTTGTTTCACAAGTTCCATGAATTTTTCAGATTTTCGCTTCTGCTTTATCTCTTCAGTCACCTTCACGACCGCAGCTTGAAGTTCTTCCTCTGCGATAGGTTTCAAAAGATATTCGGAAACCCCAAGCTTAATTGCCTGTTTTGCATAGGAAAACTCATTAAATCCGGAGATTACGATTACCGGACAGTTTTTATCCAGCTTTCTCAATTCCTCCAGAAACTGTATACCACTCAACTTAGGCATGCAGATATCCATCAGAATAAAATCCGGTTGAAACTGCTCAATTTTTTCTAATGCTTCCATTCCATTCCGTGCTTCTGCACAGACTGTGATCGGAAGTTTCATTTCCTCCAATACACTTTTTAATCCCTGACGAATTTTCGGTTCGTCATCAGCAATCAAAACTTTCCACATACTTCTTTCTGCAGCCGTTTGAGCCTTACAACAGCCACGGTACCTCCTCCCGTTCTCTTTTCATAATGAAGTCCGTATTCGTCACCGTAAGCGATCTTTATGCGGTCATTTACATTCAACGTTCCATAGGCTTTTACTTCTTCTCCACGTTCTTTCAGTTTCAGCCAGGAATTCAATTGATCTATTCTTTCCTGACTCATGCCAGCACCATCATCTTCTACCTTAAGTATGATCGAATCCTCTGACTCTGAAAAAGCACGGATCCATATAGTTCCTCTGTCCTGATCAGATTCCTTTATCCCATGATAAAGAGCATTTTCCACAAGCGGCTGAAGACAGATTTTTAATACCATATAATTTCCTAGTCCTTCTTCAATCTCTGTTTTATATTCAAACAGATCCTCATACCGTACTTTCTGGATGTCCAGATAATTCTTTACCATTAAAACTTCCTGTTCCAATGTAATAAATTCTTTTCCCTGACTCAGACTGATACGGAAAAATCCTGACAAAGCAAGCACCAGATCAACAATATCCTGCGCATGGTACTGCTTTGCCATCCACTGTATCGTATCAAGTGTATTATAAAGAAAGTGCGGCTTAATCTGCTCATGAAGAATCTTAAGCTCTGCTTCTCTTTTATTTTTCTGTTCTTTGTATACAACGCCAAGAAGTTCATTAATTTTTTCTACCATTGCATTAAAAGAATCTCCCAGCTGCCCTATTTCACCTTTATAATGATTTTCAAAACGAACCGTCATATCTCCGGTCTGCGCTTTTTTCATAAGTTTTGAAAGCGTCGAAATAGGCCTTGTAATGGATGCCGAAAAAATAACCGTTGCTCCTGCCGCAAAGATCATTATTATAACTGCAATCCATTTCGAAACTGTCCTTGCTCTGGAAATGCCTTCGATAGTTTTCCCCCAGTCAAATACTCCAACTGCAGTCAGGTCTGTATATTTTGAATGACTATATATGACATTGTAATCTTTTCCCTTTATGCGACATCTGACACGTCCACTCTCTCCGTCCGTGACCCAGTTTGGATTCATCCGGTATACAACTTCATTTTGGGGTGCATAGAGCACATGCCCCTGACTATCCTGTATATAACCAAATCCAGTCTGTCCCATTGTAATATCTTCGACAAGATTCTGAATACTCTTCAAATCCAAATCTATAAGGATCACACCAATCCCCGCAGACGTCTGTCTGTCACAAATTAATTTAGCTGTGCTGACATAATTGTCTGTACTGTAGTTTTTCCAGGCTTTTAAATTTCGTCCCAGACTGGTAGGACTTAAAACCAGTTCTCCATTTGCCAGAACCGCATCCTGATACCATTTTTCTTCCGTAAGCGGAAGCTTTTTGACTCGGTATGAATCATTAGAAAGATACTGGCCTTTCTCACTGACAACAACAATATTTAAATATTCACTGTATATTCTGGAATAATCCAGAAGAAGGTCTCGCACCTGTCTTTCCAATTCTACACGGCTTGCCTGCTGATTTTCAGCATCTACTTTTAAATACTCTTGTACTTCCGGATAATTTCCCAAAGCCTCAACATTATCCTCTACGGATTTAAAAATCAGATCAAGCGATTTCAACACCTGATTCTGGATTTCCATTGTGTTTGCATAGGATCTTTCTGCAATAGATTCCTCATATATATAGTTTCCAGCAGCTGTAAGGACCAATGTAACTAACAAAAGTAGGCCACAGTTCAGTATGATCATTTTGAACAGCATATTCTCCGGATGTAGAATTCTTTTCAGTTTACTGAACATATTATCCTCCTTTTATCTGTCTATTCTTCCATGATATAGTAAGTATCTCTTCATGTCAAACAGAAAGAAAAAACAGGAACAGCCTAAGCCATTCCCGTTTCTTCGCATCGTACTATATTTCATTTTTATAATTTTTCAAATCTGATTATTCTGCAGATCCACCAAATTTTTCGAGGAGTTCTTCTGCATTGTCAGGAGTAACGATTTCAGAAGTAAGAGTCAGAGTTTTGTCAAGTTCTTTGCCTTCAACGAGCAGCTGATAAGCGCTTTCAATTGCTTCTGTACCACCTGTAGGATAAACCTGAGTCATGCTGAGTCTTCCATCCATAACGCTTCGAATACCACCATCTGGTGTAGGAAGTCCATCAAATCCAACAAAAAGGATGTCTCCTTCTCTTCCTGCATTCTTAGCTGCGATATATGCACCTTCTGCCATCGGGTCATTTAAAGCCAGGAAAAGATCGATTTCATCATTTGTCTGAAGCATTTCTTCTGCAACTGTGATTGCTTTTTCACGAAGCCAGTCTGCATTGTTTACAGCTACGATTTCAATCTTGTCATTTTTCTTGATACCTTCGCGGAAACCATTATCTCTGTCGATTCCACCAGAAGTTCCTTCAAGACCTTTGATCTCACAAACCTTACCACCGTCAGGAAGAAGTGTATCTGCAATATATTCTCCTGCAATACGTCCCATATCTACGTTGTCTGCACCGATAAACTGAGTATACTTGTCTCCGTCAATCTTTCTGTCAAGAAGAATAACCGGGATTCCTGCATCATAAGCTGCACTAACTGCATTAGTAAGTGGTGTAGCTTCGTTAGGAGATGTAATGATAAGGTCTACACCCATCTGTACAAAGTTTTCAATATCTGCAATCTGTTTGGAGTTATCCTGAGCAGCGTCTGCGAAAATAACCTCAAATTCCGGATGTTTTTCTGCTGCCATTGCAATCTGATCATTCATAGCTACACGCCATGGCTCACCAAGATTACACTGTGACATTCCGATCACATATTTGTCCTTTTTCTCTGCTGCACTGACTGTAACTGTGCCTGCTGCCAGAACAGAAACACCCATAGCTGCTGTTAAGAGGATACTGATCGCTTTTTTATTCATACTTACCTTCTTTCTCCGGCATCGCTTTTGTTTATTATTTTATTCTCCGGGCCTGCTGCCGGACAGAGCCTGAGAATTATTATCTTTATTAATTGTTAGTCGTTTACTTTATCTGCCTGCATAAATACTGCAATGATGATAAGGAATCCTTTTACCATCAGCTGAAGGTTTGAATTGACTCCTTTAAGACCAAGGACATTATCCAGCATACCAAGGATAAGCGCTCCGATAAGTGTACCAAAAACAGTTCCCTTGCCGCCTGCAAGACTTGTTCCGCCAATAGCACAGGCTGCAACTGCATTAAGTTCATAGCCCTGACCTTCGTTCGGTCCACCCTGGCTGATCTGAGCTGCATGAATCATAGCTGCAACAGATGAAAGCATTGCACAGATCATAAATGCATAGATCTTAATTCTGTCTACTTTGATACCTGAGAGATATGCCGCATTCTTATTTCCACCAATTGCATATACCTGTCTTCCGAATCTTGTCTTACTCAAAATAATCTGGAAAACGATCAGAAGAACAATGAAGATGATTGCCGGTACCGGTATGATTCCCCATAGACGCATCTGAAGTACTTCAAATGCCGGCGGAGCCATTCCTTCACCTTTTCCATATGCAAGCGGGATACCGATTCCGTTTGCCCAGAATCTTGCAAGTCCTCTCGCGATATTCATAGATGCAAGAGTAACGATAAAAGCCTGAAGTCTCAGCTTTGTGATACATAATCCATTAAACAATCCAAACAATGCTCCGATTCCAAGGCTTACAAGGATGGCCGGTACAAATCCCAGACCACTCTTTACCATCAGATATGCACATCCTGTTGAGATAAGACCTACAACAGAACCTACAGAAAGATCAATATCGCCAAGGATCAGAATAATCGTCATACCAATTGCAATGATTCCATTTTCTGATACGGCTCTTAGCACATTCATCAGGTTTCTTATATCCAGAAAGTTATTTCTGCCATCCTTAATACAGATTGTAGATGCCACCACAAAGATAATAACCAGTGCGATTACACTCTGCATCTGCTTAATCATAGCTTTCATTTTCTTTTTGTTATCCATCTATCCACCCTCCTTATTTTGTTGCACTCTGAAGAAGTTTTTCCTGAGTTGCTTCTTCCTGGAGATATTCACCCGTCAGTTCTCCCTCACAGAAAGTAACGATTCTGTCTGAAATACCGATTACTTCCGGAAGCTCTGAGGATACTACAATGATCGCCATCCCCTGTTTCGCAAGATTGTTGATCAACTGGTATATTTCTGCTTTTGCACCTACATCAATTCCTCGGGTAGGTTCATCCAAAAGAAGAATCTTTGGCTCAGTCATCAACCATCTGCCTAGTACAACTTTCTGCTGGTTTCCTCCAGAAAGAGCACTGGCAAGAGTTTTTGTTCCAGGAGCTTTTACTCTGAGGGTTTCCATCTGTTTGTTCCATTCTTTTTTCTCTTCTCCGGATTTCATAAAAAATGCCGGACTAAATTTTTTCAGAAGAGGAAGAGACATATTCTCTCCAATAGATCTCTGCAGAACAAGACCTGTTCCCTTTCTGTCTTCAGTTGCAAAGGAAATGCCCGCTTTGATCGCATCTGCAGGATTTTTTATAGTTACTTCTTTACCATCAATAGAAATCTTTGCTGTAGTGTCTTTGTAATGTACACCTGCCAGACATTCAAAAAGTTCTGATCTTCCTGCACCTGCAAGTCCGGCGATTCCAAGAACTTCGCCATGCCTTACATGCAGAGAAATATTCTTGAGTGATCTTCGAAAACTTCCTGCTGGTGGAGTGTATGTAAGGTTTTCTACTTTAAGAGCAATCTCACCTTTTTCAGTAGGATCTTTTGGATACTGCTCGCTCATATCACGTCCAACCATCATCTTTATAATCTCATCTTTTGAGGTCTCAGAGGCCTTTACGGTACCTATATACGTTCCATCACGCATTACAGTAAGTCTGTCTGCAATCTGGAAAATTTCTTCCATTCGATGTGTGATGTAGATAATTCCTTTTCCCTCTGAACGAAGCTTTCGAATGATCGTAAACAACTTTTCAGCTTCTTTTTCACTGATAGCAGAAGTCGGTTCGTCCATGATAATAATTTCAGAATTCAAGGATATCGCCTTTGCGATCTCAACAAGCTGCTGCTCTCCGATTCTTAAATCTTTTAATTTTGTTGCCGGATCAACATGTACGTCCAACATCTCCAGATATTTACGAGCCTCTGCAGCCATCGTTTTAAAATCAACCGATCCGCCCTTTTTCTTCATCCATCTTCCAAGAAAAATGTTTTCTGCCACGCTCATTTCCGGAACAATCTGAAGTTCCTGATGAATTTTAGAAATTCCAAGTTTTTTTGCTGCGATCGGTCCCGGGACAGTTACTTTTTCTCCTTTCAGATAAATTTCTCCTTTTGTAGGCTGAAGAGAACCACTGAGAATGTTCATCAGTGTGGATTTTCCTGCTCCGTTTTCTCCCATCAGAGCAAGTACTTCACCCGCATAAAGGTCCAGAGAAACTTCTTTTAATGCCTGCACACTTCCGAAAGTTTTGCTTATGGCCTTCATGTTCAGTAATACCTTTTCCATAGTTCCTCCTTTTCTTCCCTCATTCATGATGTGTTCATTATACATAAAAAATCGCCGATTGTATTTCTAATAATCGGCGATTTTTTTATAATTTTTTTACTTTTGTATATTGATGTTGTGATTATTGTATATTTTTCCTCTCTTTAAACGGTGCTCTACGCAAAATGTTGATAACTGTTCTCCGATGCTCTCTTCAATGCCTGCAACACCTAGTGTTCCGTCTCGGCATCCAGGTTTGCAGTAATCTCATCCAGAAGCAGGATCTCCGATTCTGCCACGACTGCTCTTCCGTGATCGACTCATCGTATAAAGTAATCTGATCTCTAATCGTTCCCGGCACCATGTGATAAGACTGCTCCACGTAGCCAAACCATTTTCGTCTTTCTTTTTCGGTCAGCTGCCCGGCAAGGATTCCACCGACCAGTACTTCTCCCTCCTGCGGTTCATATAGTCCAAGCAGAAGTTTAAAAAGCGTACTCTTTCCCGCTCCTGTGTCAAAGACTTCCGTCGTAAATTTTCGCATTCCCTCTACGCAATCATCCACATCGAGGATTGCTTTGGTCGTGATATCGCCCTCGCCTTCTTCTCGAAGGCTTGGTCTGCTCTTTCCTACCAGATTTCCATACAGAATCCTTTTCATTCTGCGATTGACATTATTTGCAAAACGACGTACATAAAAACGCTTGATGTATGTCTTACCAACATCGCAACATTAAAAACGTTGTATCTTTCTATTTCTCCATCATCACTAAATACCGGAAGAGCAAATCTTGAATCATATGAATACCAACCATATTTAGCATCTTTACTATGCTTCTCCTTACGATTATCTTCATAAACCTCGTTCGTTGCTATTTTAAGCAATTCCGGTAATCCCTGTGCAGCATTCGCTTTTGCTTTCGCATTTGCTCCTTTCAAAATCCGAGTGTAATTTGAGTGCATATACTCATCAGGAAGATCCGATCCAATATAAATCATCTTATTGCAATCTTCTATCTGATAGAATTCTCCTGCTTCCCAATCTTGAATGGTACGATACGGAATACCATAGTAGTCACTAAATTCACGTCTGTTCATTCCCATTTTTTCTCTTAATTCTTTTACTTCTTTTCCTCTACTCATGATAAAACTCTCCCGCCAAATTAACGCATTGCGTTATTTAATAGTACCAGATATATGCTATGTTGTCAATCTGTCGTGTCAGCTCTTTTGCCTTATATTTCTCCTTAGAAGCCAGTTTTAGATAGAATTCTTTTTCTTCATAGCTTTTAGTTTTTGAAATAATATGCATATTATTTGACCATGTATTTTCTCTCAACAGCGTTGAAAGCTCTGGCCTGTCCTTATATGTTTTATAAAACTGTTTCCTTCTCCAGATATTCTGTGATGAATAACCTCGGATGTCAGACTCTCTGTTAAGGATATATTCTAACAAGGCTTTAACTGTAGATTTTCCCCAGCCATTTACTTCTATTTGCTTTGAAACCTACTCCCCAATAGCCCAATCTAATTCAATGATTGTGGAATTAACCTGATATTCAGCTTTCTGCATTGCAGAAACAGCTTTCCAAAAACAACGATAATCAATAACATTTAACGGCACTCCCATCAATTCGGAAGTGCCACTTTTTCCAACTTATTATTCACATCAAAGCAAACCTTGTCCCCTTCATTGATGTTACATTCATAGAGCATGGCATCCTCTGCTTTTA
>OLRA01004735.1_pt1 | contig 10502 bp, 9 predicted proteins | sample 1673011 | NCBI WGS metagenome assembly OLRA01 (sample SAMEA3136746, study PRJEB25190) | human gut metagenome | reverse complement strand
AGCGCGTGTATCTGTTTCAGGACACCATTTACAACAATATCATCATGGGAAAGCCGGATGCCACGGAAGAAGAAGTCTATGAGGCTGCCAGAAAAGCCCGCTGCTATGATTTCATTATGGCTTTGCCCGACGGATTCCAAACGGTGGTTGGTGAGGGCGGTGCAACACTTTCCGGCGGCGAAAAACAGCGTATTTCGATTGCCCGCTGTATTCTGAAAGACGCGCCTATTGTCATTTTGGATGAAGCTACCGCAAGTGTAGATACGGACAATGAAAGCTATATTCAGGAGGCTATTTCCGAATTGGTGAAGGGAAAGACCCTGCTTGTAATCGCTCACCGCCTAAATACCATCTGTCAGGCTGATCAGATTTTGGTGATTGCCGATGGACGGATCAGTGAACAAGGAACCCATGACGAGCTTATAGCAAAAGCCGGGATTTATCAGGATTTTGTAAATATCCGTAAAAAGTCCTCCAGCTGGAGCCTTGCATAAAGGAGACAATAGTGAAGATTCATGCGTCCGGAGAGGATTATCTGGAGGCTGTGCTGGTTCTTCAAAAGAATCACGGTGCTGTCCGCTCTATTGATGTTGCACGGCGTGTTGGAGTTTCAAAAGCCAGCGTAAGCTATGCGGTGTCGGCTTTGCGTGAAGGGGGCTTTTTAACGGTAGATAGTGATTACGTTTTGCATTTGACCGAAACAGGCCGGAATGTTGCCGAAAAAATTTATGAGCGGCATCAGTTCTTTACAGAGCAATTTATCGCAGCTGGCGTTGACCCTGAAATTGCAGAGCGAGATGCTTGCCGGATTGAACACGCCATCAGTCAGGACACCTTTGAAAAGATCCGGGATGCACACAAACAGGAAAAATAGGATACTAATGCCCGTCGTTCCAACTGTGCGGACAAGAGCAGCCAGTGGGGAAAATATAAGCCCACTGGCTGCTCCACATGAAAGACAATCATCGGCCCTTTTGTTTTCCCCTGTACATCACTTCAGCTTATCTGCGCTCATGCACAGGTCTATGTACCGTTGCGACTCTTCTTCACTCTTTCCTGCAAAGTAATCAAGAACGCACTTGGCAACGGTCTGCGGCGCTCTATCGTGGAACACGATTCCATCCAGACTGATGTCCATTTCTTCTGAGATCAGCGCAACCGTTTCAAATTTCGGATTGCTCTTGCACTTTTCAATCTCAATGACAGTTCGGGTACACATATTAAGCCGTTCCGCTAATTCGCGCTGCGTGATCTTTTTCTGCTCCCGCTTTTCGCGAAGCTTTTGGGCGAACAGGTCAAGGAAGTTCATTGTAAATCACCTCTACTACATTGTAGAGTGAGCCTCAATTCACTTAAATACACATGAAGCTCACATTGAATGAGCCGCAAATCACATTCAGCGAGTTGGAGGTAATTTTATGATGTCACGGATGAACAGGAGATACTGCTAAGGCCGCTCGCGGTCATGTAAAAAAGCATAAGCACCGATTAGCCGTCCACTTCAAAAAGCACGCGGCTATCCCCCAGACGAGCTGCACTCACGAAAGCGAGTTGCAGCTCTCTTTTTATGCGGTTTGGTTCATCCGTGATTTAGCCCCTCCCGGTACAGTATTCGTTACTCATGTTTTCACTCGCACGCAAGGCGCTCGTTCAGGTCATCATGCCTGTTCGAGCGCCTTTTTACGTTTTCCTGTCGGCTGTCGTTCTCCGCCGGTGTTGGTCTGGTTCACCACCCACCCAACACCGAAACGGAGGACATATTATGTTTAACAGAAAGAGCAGCTATGCGCTGAACAAGAAAGACCCCAACGCTATCGTTTACATGGATGCCAACGAAGCCATCATCCGCCTGACCCGCGAGGACTTTGCCAGCGAGGAAGAATTTCTGAAATGGAAGTCCCTGTCGGATGCAGACTATCATGCTTCCGAGAAAGAGGATCATGTCTACGCTAATCATACCCTTGCACTGGACGAGCTTTCCGAGGAAGCAGCATCTATTCCCGCTGCGGATATCTGCATGGAGCAGGCGCATGACCGGGTGGCGGAAATCCGCCGTAGCACCCAAAAGGTTACGCAAATCAGGAAGCACCTGACGGACACTCAGTTCCGCAGGATGTGGATGTATTTCGTGGATGGAATGACGATTGACGAGATTGGAAAAGTCGAAGGCGTGTCGCATCAGGCTATTTCTCTCAACATTACAGCAGCAATCAGAAAAATCAAAAAATATTTCTGAGGTTTTTCAAAAACACCTTGCAAAAGTGGCCCAAAATCGGCGATAGGTGAAGGGACATTCTCCACGAAGCCTTTCGTTGAACGTTGAAAACTGAATAGACCATGATGCAGGCACAAAACCCGCGTGATAGCGGCATAAGGTGCGCCGCCACGACGATGGCTTCAAGGAGGTGATTCCGGAAAAGCCATCCGAGCGATCTACGCAGCCTTAGACCCGATTCGGCAAATCGGGCGCGATGACAGCGCGGCGGATAATGAAACTTGCTCACGCCCTCCCACAGACTTGAGGGGGAACCCTGCGGTATGCGCCAGCTCTTTGAGGCAGCGGTATCGTGGAGTTATGACAGCCCTGCCAAGGGCGGCCTGCATCATGCCCACTATCCGGGGCGCGTGGCAAATAGGATGGATCTTCTCAAATGGACAAGCAGAGCGGCTGCGCCGGTATTCGCCATTATGTTATGTGGCTCCAATTCTACCCGCGCAGCCGCCTCTCAAAGTCAGATACCATGCGCTGACGGCCTTTCCGTCAGCGCATTCATGTGACCTTGAGGAAACCCACCAAACCGAGAAAGGAGATCGCCATGATGCAGCCGACGCCAAACGAAACCCAAATCCACACGGATGAACTGGTGGACATCCGGGAAGTATCCGTAGACAAAAATCTTCCCAAGGAAGAACGCATTGCCGCCTTTATCCGCCAGATCAAAAATCCTTACCGCTTCCGCTGCGGCGATTTCGTGGTAAACGCCTGCTTTGCCGGGAACGGTGTTACGTTGGAGGAATGTCTGCAAGGCATTTTGCGCTGAGCGACATCCTCGCTTTTTTCCGCAGAGAGTGCTATGATCGGTGTGGAAAAGGATGAAAACCTAATAGCCAGATAACCACTCTTTTCATGCGGGAGCAGTCCGGGAGAAAGGAGTGCTTTTTCATGCCTAAATACAAAGCTACCGCTTACATCCGCCTGTCCTACACCGACGATCATTCCAGCGAGAGCGACAGCGTTTCCAATCAGCGCAAGCTCATTGAAAACTTTGTGGAGCACAACCCGGATATTGAGGTCGTTTCCGAAAAGATCGACGATGGATACAGCGGCATCATCTTTGACCGCCCCGCGTTCAAGGAAATGATGCAGGATGTCACCGATGGCAACATCAACTGCGTCATCGTAAAAGACCTCTCCCGCTTAGGGCGCGAGTACATCGAAACAGGCCGGTATCTGCGCCGGGTGTTCCCGGCTTACGGGGTGCGCTTCATCGCCATCACAGACAGCATCGACACCGCCCACGACAGCGGCGATGATCTGACCGTATCGGTCAAGAACATTATGAATGAAGCCTACTGCCGGGATATTTCCATCAAGACCCGTTCTTCTCTGGACGTGAAGCGGCGCAACGGCGATTTCGTCGGCGCGTTCCCGGTGTACGGCTACATGAAAGCCGAGGACAACAAGAATTTGCTCGTCCCTGACCCCTACGCCGCCCGCGTTGTCTGCGACATCTTCCGTATGCGGCTGGAGGGCGCAAGCGCCTCCAAGATCGCATCAGAGCTGAACCGGCTGGGCATTCTCTCTCCGCTGGCATACAAGAAGAACAATGGCCTGCCCTACGCGAAAAAGGGCTATGCGGACAAGGCTGACTGTAAGTGGTCGGCAACCACCATCATCCGCATCTTGCAGGACGAAACCTATACCGGAACGCTGGTGCAGGGCAAACAGGGTACGCCGCATTACAAGATCAAGCAGATGGAGCAGCGCCCCGCCTCCGAGTGGGTGCGTGTCCCGGATGCCCACGAAGCGCTGATCGCCCGTCAGGATTTTGAGCTGGTGCAGCGCATTAAGGGACTGGATACCCGGACTTCTCCCAACGAGGACACAGTGTATCTGTTCTCCGGTATCCTGATCTGCGGGTGCTGCGGAAGCCGCATGACCCGCAAGACCAACCGTGCAAACGGCAAGGAGTACCACTACTATTATTGTCCTACCGGCAAGAAAAAGGGCTGCGCCCATCCGGTCATGCTGAAAGAAAGCAGCCTGATCGACTGTGTGCGGGACAGCCTGAAAGCCTATATCGGCAATATTGCTTCTCTGGAGGCGCTGCTGACCGGCATTGACCAGTCCAGCATCAATCAGGCGCTTGCCAAGGAATACAGCGACCACATCACCGACAACGAGCGCCGGTTGGAGCAGGTGCTGGAGTTCAAGGCACGGCTTTATGAGAGCCTTGTGGGAGGTATGCTTACCAAGGAAGAATACGCTTCCTATAAGGCAAAGTACACCAAGCAGGCCGAGGACATCCGCGAGAGCATCCGCGTTCTCAAGGAAAAACTCACGGAGGTTTTGGAAAACCGGAGTGAGCGCAACCGCTGGATTTCACAGTTTACGCAGTTCTCCACGCTGGAAACCTTAGACCGCAGGGCGCTCATTCACATGGTACAGAGCATCCGCGTCCGTGGCAAAAAGGAGCTGGATATTACCTTTACCCATGAGGACGAATACAAAAAGGCGTTGCAGCTTTTGGCACTGGCAGCGCAGCAGAAAGATTACGAACAGAGAAAGGTGGGCTGAGCATGGCAAGAAAAAGCAGAAAAGAAACGGCTGCGGTGACCGTTCAGGAGGCCGACGCCGCTTGCCGCGCCGCGATCTACGTCCGCCTTTCGGTGGAGGATACCCACACGCACAGCGTATCCATTGAAACCCAGCAGATGATTATTGCCCGCTATCTGGAGCAGTACCCGGAGATCAGCGTGTACGATACCTACATCGACAACGGCGCGACGGGGACAAACTTCCACCGTCCGGGCTTTCAGCAGATGCTCTCGGATATTGAGGCCGGTCATGTAAACTGCGTGATTGTCAAAGACCTTTCCCGTTTGGGACGGAACACCATCGACACCGGCTATTACATCGAGCAGTATTTCCGCATCCGCAGCATCCGCTTTATTGCGGTCAACGAAAACTTCGACACCGCCAACCCGGAGGACGCCCATTCCGGTATCATTATCCCGCTGCGGAACATGATAAACGAAGCCTACGCTTTAGACATTGGGCGCAAGATCAGGGCGCAGCAGCGGCAGGCCATGAAGGACGGCAAGTTCATCGGTGCGCGTACTCCCTACGGCTATCTGAAAGCCGAGGACGATTGCCACCAGCTTATCATCGACCCCGTTGCCGCCGTTGTGGTGCAGCGGATGTTCCGCTGGGCTTCCGAGGGTGCTGGCCTCAATACCATCGCCGTGCGGCTGAATGAAGCGGGCGTTCTCACTCCCAGCCACTATAAGAAGATGCAGGGCAAGATCACCCACGAAAATTTGCTCGGCAGCGGCAAGTGGCAAACCCGAACAGTCGGCGTTATTCTCCGCTCCGAGGTCTACACCGGAGATCTCGTTCAGGGGCAGACCAAAACCGTGGATCACCGGCAGGTCAAGGCCGATGCCGAGGAATGGACGGTGGTACGGGACACCCACGAGGCCATCATCAGCCGGGAACAGTTCGCGGCGGTGCAGGAAATTCTCAATCAGACGGCCAGCCGCGCCAAGACACGGGAGGTCAAAGCCTACACGCCGAATTTACTCAAAGGCAAGGTGTTTTGCGCCCATTGCGGCGGCAGCCTGCACCGGCAGCGGAATATCCGCAAGAAGTCCGACGATGTGTACTTCTACCATTGTCTGAGCAGGAGCCGAATCAGCAAGGATGCCTGCCCCGGCGTGACCATCCGCGAGGATGCGTTGCTGGATATGTTGGCAGATATGCTTCAGGACGCGCTTGATACGGCGCTGGGGCAATACACCCTCTCCCTTGCAGAACTGCCCCGGCAGGCCGCTGACCGCGCTGAGCTGCGGGAGAAGATCACCAGCCGCAAACAGGAAATCCAGCGGCTTCGCGGTATCGTGCGGAGCTTATATGAAAACCTCGTCCAAGGCGTTCTCACCAAGGATGAATACTTTGACTACAAGGAAAAGTATGAAAGCCGCATTGCCGACCTCTCCGTGGAAATGGAACAGTTAGAGGACGGCCTGCGAACGATAGATACGCAGATTGAGCAGCACCGGGCGTTGGAACAGGACGCCGCACAAATCAAGACCGACTGTGCGCTGACCGGCGCACTCATCGAGCGACTGATCGACCGCATTGAGGTATCCCACGACAAGCAGATTACGGTGCGCTATCGCTTCCAGAGCGAGTTTGAAACCTATGCGGAGGTGCTGGAACAATGCAGAAATATGTGATTGCCCTCTACATACGCCTCTCCATTGAGGACTACAAGTACGACAGTCTGAGTATTGAAAATCAGAGCCTTGTCCTCCATGAGTACGCAGCTTCCATGCCGGAAGCTCTGAACGCGGAGATCATGGAGTTCATCGACAACGGATATAGCGGTACAAATTTTGAGCGTCCGCAGGTGCAGAAGCTCATTGAGCTGGTGCGGGCCAATCAGATCGACTGCATCATTGTCAAGGATTTTTCCCGTTTCGGGCGCAACAGCATTGAAACTGGATACTTCATCGAGCGTGTGTTCCCACTGTTCCATACCCGCTTCATTTCCATCAGCGACGATTTTGACAGCAGCAAATTCAAGGGCGACACCGGCGGCATGGATGTGGCGTTCAAGTATCTCATCAGTGAGTATTACAGCCGCGATATGTCCATCAAGACCAAGAGCGCCAAGTACGCCAAGATGCAGCGCGGCGAGTATCAGAGCAAAATCTGTCCCTACGGCTACCGCAAAAGCGCCGATGGCAGAATGGAGCCTGACCCGGAGGCCGCTGCCGTTGTGCAGCTCATCTTCCAGCTTGCCGCCGAGGGCATCAACGCCACCGCCATCACGCGGGAGCTGTTTCGCAGAAGCATCCCCACTCCCGGCCAGTACAAAGCGGCGCACGGCAATCATACCCACGATATTTCCCGCTGTCACGGGATTTGGAGTGCATCCACCATTCTCCGCATTTTGGAGGACGAACGCTACACCGGCGTGTATGTGATCGGCAAGCGGGCGGTTCTCGAAGTAGGCGGCACCAGAAGCCGCCTAAAGGACAGAGAATCATGGTACATCATCCCCGACCATCACCCGGCCATCATAGAGAAAACCGTGTTTGATACCGTGCAGGCCAGCCAGCTCCGCTTTTCCCAGCCCAACAAAAAGAAGCGGGACTACCCGCTGAAAGGCAAAGCCTTCTGTGGCTGCTGCGGTCATGCGCTGTCCCGCACCATGCAGAAAACCTCATATTATCACTGCCGCCATTCCGAGGCAGACGAAGAAAGCCGCTGCCACAAGATGCGCCTGAATGCCGCAGAGCTGGAACAGACGGTATTCCTGACGCTGAAAAAGCAGATGGAGGCCGCCGCACCGCTTGCCCCTGACGGCACACTCCGGGTGGATGCTTCCGTACCGGAACGCGCCGAATATGAGCAGCAGATCGAGGCACTGCAAGACGGTAAGCGCGCCTTGTATGAACGCTATCTCATGGGCGAGATCGACCTGAACACCTACAAGGCGGAAAAGGCCGCGTGTGACGAGCTGCTTTTGAAAACGAAAAATGCCTATGCCGCAGTATTGGCACAGGCGAAGCAGAAGCAGGACGAACAGGCACGGCAGGACAGCCGCAAGGAAGCGTCCAAGGCAATTTTTGATGCGGACGCACTGACCACCGAGCTGGCCGAGCTGCTGATCGACCGGGTGCTGGTGTACCCCGATAAGCGCATCGAGATCGCATACAAAATCCGAGACATTTTCGATTGAGTGAATTCTGTCGAATTGTTAACATTGTGCAAAGAGCCTATATTTTCAATAATTATAGGTAGCATTAATGTTGAAAATATGGTAAAATAATTATATGCAGGGTATCTACCTTGCAAAAGCAATTATTAAAGATAAGCACTTAGAAAGGAGAGAAACATGAGCAAGAGGGTTTATATCAGCGCAGATTATTCCGAACTAAATGGAGATCGAGAGGTTGTAGATGAACTCCACAAATGGGGAAATGACGCACTTCACAAAGTTGATTACGTTGATACAGCCGAAGTCGTTTCAGGTAGTGTTTCGGCAGATCCAGATTGCAGGCCTTGTGATTTGAAAAAAGAATTCAATTCTCAAATCAATGCGTCTTCAGCGGTGATTATCATTATTGGAGATAAGACCGCATCTCGAACTGCTGGAAGCGTATGTAAACGTAACAGCGATGGGGCTGGTTGTGATTGTACTCCTTATAAGCAAAACTCTAAGGGAGCTAAAACTTGTAAATGGAGTACCACTTCAACTCCCGGCCCAGAAGATGATTTAGGTAATATTAATACATACTCTTACCTTGAGCATGAGTTTCTTCAAGCTAAGCGGAAAGGTAAAGCAATCATCATAGTCTACAATTCTCTAAATAAGCAGTCGGGTTGGCTTCCTTCTTATACGAACGGTTACGAATCAGAAGCCCATCCTTTCTGGACGCGAAACGCTCTCGGAACTAAGGTCGGGAATTATGCGCATATCAAGAAAGCATTGGGATATGATTAATCAGGTAAGAGTCTTGCTTAAATCAGTTACTGGAGAAGTAGACACGCCAAAAGCTATATGGAAGTTAGTCTATACTGCTATTGGCTATATTTCATCTTTTTTCGCATCAGCCGTTTTGCTTAAGGATCTCACGGGATTTGATAAGCTGGAACTTTTAATAAAAGGAAATTGGGAAATCGTAGTAATCGTCGGCCTTTTTATTTCATGTTTGCATAATCGTAAGAAAGTTAATTGTTGCAAAAAGGTATCTAACCGCGATATGCAAATTGCAATTAGTGTTAGGGACATTTTCCAAAATCGAACTGCCAACAGTTACATCATACCTACAAATACTTTTTTCCGTACTAAGATGGATAACGAGTATATCAGTCCAAACAGTGTTCAAGGACGGTTCCAGCTCAAGTATTTTAAGGGGAAATTACACGACCTTGACAAGTTGATAAGTAAGAGCCTCAGCTGTCAGGGAATTAATGGACTCCCAGTTTCTGATTGTTTCGGCCCAATTACAAAATATCCAATCGGTACAGTCGCAAAAATCGACCACAAGGGAAAGCACTTCTATTTTGTTGCAATAAATGATGTTAATGAATATGGCAAACCCATAGGGCAGTCGATTGAAAATGTTGGTATTGCACTAACTGCTGTAGCTGATGCGATTAAGCGGATGGGGCACTATGACAATCTATGTATTCCGCTCCTTGGTTCGGGACGTGCTGCAATCCAAGAAGCAACCAAGGAAAATGTGTTTCAACAGACAGTTGATTTTTTTGTCCAGTCCGATGAAAAATTAGCAAGCAAGTTGATTATCTCCGTAAATCCCGAAGATTACCTTAACGAGAAAATTGACTTGACCCGGATGGAAAAATATCTTGATTATCGATGCGAGTTTGGACGAATGATACCATCAGTGCCATGTAAACAGGCATAATAAAGCAATTCATTCCAACTACATCAATATTGTAAAAACAGGAATCCCAAATCATCATTCTTGGTGGTCTGGGATTTCTGCTTTTGCAGAGATTTATTTTTTGTCGTGTGCTTGACATACGGGTGTCGCAAGTCGTGAAATCTTAGGTATTCCAGTCCGGCGTCTTTCAGAATTTTCTTGTGGATGTTGACCACCGAATCCGGATGGTACATTTCGCCGGTTTTCGGTGACGGGAACATCCAAGGGTTATTTGGGTGCTTCTGATGCTCCGCAATCAGAAAATCGACGGCATCCTGTGGGATGGAGATTTTTCTGATCGAGTTTTCTGTTTTCGGACGGGTGATGTCAGGTTCGCCTGCGTTGTTTCGTCCAGCCTGCTTGCTGACGGAAATCGTCTTGTTTTCGATGTCCAAATCTGACCATTGCAGGGCAACCAGCTCGCCCTTGCGCAGTCCGCTGATGAGTTCCAGATAGAACATAGGCAGAACGCCTCGCTGTTCTGCTGCGGTTAGGTAAGACTTGATTTGTTCTGGCGGCAGGATCTTCATTTCGTGCTTCGGGATTTTGGGCGGGACACAGTCGTCTGCCGGATTGCGCACGATCAACCTTTCTTTGACCGCGCGGGCGAGTGCATTGTGCAGCATCGTGTGGATGCCGCGAATCGTCGAATCGCTCAGTCCCGGCTGCTTGCCTTTCTGTGCTTCTCTTAACCGACCGTGCTCCTGTAAATCCTTGTACAGCCATTGCAGGTCACGTCCGGTCAGCTTTTTGAGTGGAATATCGCCAATACGCGGCGTAATATGCAATTCGGTGCCGCGCCGATAATACTCGGCAGTGGA
>OLRA01004726.1_pt1 | contig 10510 bp, 4 predicted proteins | sample 1673011 | NCBI WGS metagenome assembly OLRA01 (sample SAMEA3136746, study PRJEB25190) | human gut metagenome | reverse complement strand
TTTTTCCAAATGTTCTCCTTATATTATATGTGGTTTTTGCTTTTATTTCAACGCATAAAAATTGCAGACTGTTAAACCCTGACCGTCAATCTCCGACCGTCAAAACCTGACTGTCAAAACCTGACCGTCAAAGGCACATTAAAGTTCACATCTTTCACTTATGCAACAAAACAAATGGGATTTTCTAGCAGAAACTGCCACTGAAAAAAGATATGATTACTATACCATATGTTTATGACCACTGCAAGAAAAAACATCCCGAGCTGGAAAAACAATAGGAAAAACAAAAAGCCATGCAATGGAAAAATCCAATACTGCATGGCTTTACAAAATTAATTTTATACCGCAGGGATTACATAACCTGCCAGCTTCATTTCCTTTGTGAAATCATCGACAGACATTCCCGCTTTTTCTGCACCTGTTTCCACGGTGATGATCCCATCCTGCACCAGAGATGCATATGCACGAATCTGTCCTTCGCGCTGACCTTCGCGCTGACCTTCGATTCTGCCCTCTCTCTGGCCTTCCATACGCTCCTCATTCAATTCATCTGCCATCAAAACACGTAATGCCTCACACATGATCCTTTCACTTCCTTTCCATTCCCGTACTTTCTCCATGTTACTGTTTACAATGACCTGCAGCACGATATCTGCAAGATTCTTCTCCCTTCCCTCAAAGGTACTCGCCTGCAATAAATACTGGCGCAGCAACGATTCCTCCAGCCTGTCGGTCAGTGCCTTGAGCTGTACATGCAAATCCATATCCAGTTCCGATGATGCAATGATCTGCACCGGGAACATCACGCCACTGACATAGTAAATCCCGGCTGTTTCTTTTTGGCATTCATACCCAGATTTTTCCAGTTCCCCCAGCAGCTTCACCGGCTTGCGGTCTCGAATCAGTGTAATGGTAATCTCCTCTGCCGGAATCTCATCCACATGATTTGGTAATACTTTATACAGGCATGCATACGCAACCGCCTTGTAAAAAGTATCAATGTTCAGCTCATCCTTCGGGGATTTATATTCAAAAATGTTGTGTTTCCGGAAAATCTTCCCGATTTCATTTTTTATTTTGCAGTCCCTCTTTACTTTTACAACCGTACAGTCAATCTGCAAAGGTTTCTCCGTAAGCTGGAACTCATCGGTAAATTCCAGATTTTCTGCATCCTCCAGCAGTTCCAGGCGCAAGGCTGAACAGAATGCCGGATGCCACTGCAGCTTTTGGGACTTTTTCTGATTCTTCTCCTGTTGATTTTTCGTTTGTTCTTTTTCCAAATGTTCTCCTTATATTATATGTGGTTTTTGCTTTTATTTCAACGCACAAAAATTGCAGACTGTTAAACCCTGGCCGTCAAACTCAGACCGTCAAAACCTGACCGTCAAAACCTGACCGTCAAAGGCACATCAAGGTTCACATCTTTCACTTATGCAACAAAACAAATGGGATTTTCTGGCAGAAACTGCCACTGAAAAAAGATATGTTTACCATAGCATATCCCCCACCTTCCTGGCAAGGAAAACTTTACGTATACTGCATATATGTAATTGCAAAATGTATTCTACCTATGACCATCATAAAAAAGACACACAATGCGATACTCTCTCACATTGTGTGTCTTTTCTTAAATCCCCATACTAATCAAGCAAAAACAAATTCTGGGATTCCATTTTCACAGTAGTTTTTCCCACCCTTGGTGTTCCATCCGGATTTTTGGACTTATTGTTATAAATTTCAAAAACAATATCCCCTTCCTTCTTTTTGTTTTCCCCTGTTGTATCATAAATAAAGTAATACTCACCCATATTTTTTAGGTTTTCAAACACATATTTTTTAGGATTCTCCTTCGTTGCTTTTCCCTCAATCAACGTTCCGTCTTTTTTGTAAATTTTATCTACGTAAGTTCCATCTTTGTATTGGATCGAACAGGTCAGCTTCGTTCTGACGGTATTCAGTTCGACCGGGCTGAAGCGAATTTTTTCCTTAGTGCCGTCAAGGTTATTTCCATATTCTTTCATCCAGTTCATCTTATACACCAGATTCGGATCACTTCCATTTCCGGACTCCTCTTTTAAAAGCTCCGCCTCTTCATTCAGGATCTCGACCATTGGTGGCTCATATGTGGTACGGTATGCGGCAATCATCGTATTAATGAAAAGTTTTGCCTCCATATCTCCATCTACCGTAGAATGACCTACTCCGGAATAAAAAACATTTCCCTTACTGTAAATATAGTAATTATTGGCGGCATCATTCGGGGAAGCCCCATAGGTGGCACCGGTTCCATCTCCGTTTGAAGCCGTACCCGCCCATGCACATGGATCTCCGTTCTCATTATCCGAAAGACAGTACCAGACCGTAACTTCCGGATCTTCCATGTCCAGCTGATACCACTGCCCATGCGTTGATGCAATTTTAAGTGTTTCGTCAATTTTAAACGGATATTCCGTAATCTGTCCCGTATTTGTCTTCGTTGCACGCGTTGTCAGGTCATTATTATTGTTAAATCCTGTCAATTTCACGTTATTGTTATTCACGCCACAGATATATTCATCTTTTTTATAACTTCTGATCATATACCGGTATGGGATGATCTGATCCGTATTTTTCTTTTCCCATCCCAGACGTTTCATGGCATAGTAAGTAAATCCCTGGGTATTACCAAGTGCCGTTGTAGAAAGTGTACCGTCACTGCCAACGGTTGTCTGGGTCATTGTATCATACTTATGTTTCGCCTGATAAGCCAGCAGTTCCTTTCGTTCGCTCTCGGTCAGTTTCCCACTCACAGCTTTATACCGGTTCATTCCCATGACATCACGCAGATATGTATTGGCAGAATATCCGAAATCCCCACTGTTCACATTATGCATAGAAGTAAAATCATGCGTAAACAAAACACTTTTTCCAGAGGCGATAAAATATTTCAGGAAATCAATCGCACCTTTTTTATTCGACATATTCACCTTATGGAACGTATCGCCAAATCCCAGAATAAACATATTGTATGTATGATACAGTTCCTTTTGTTTTTTCGACATTTTAACTGGATTTTCGTTTCCTTTTTGGGCTGAAATATCCCTGGAATAATCATACACAAATTTCTCCCCGAAATAATTCTTCTGAAAATCAGAAACCGTAGTCGTTACCACGGAAATTTTATAATCATTCAATGCATTATAATATTTCGTAAACAGCGTATTTTCTTCCAGATTCAGATACCCCTTATTATTAGTATCCGTATCCGGCATAATCTGAAGCACCTTAATCTCCCGTTTCTGTCCGGTCTGGTTTTTTGCAACCGAGCAGCCGGTACGTGTAAAATGAATGTCCGGATTATCCTTGCGGTATACAACAATCTTCCACTGAATCAGCCCAAAGTACAGTTTGGAAAGTTTTACCGGTGTAATGTTCTGTTCCCCGTCTCCTGCCGTAAAAACATCTCCCTCATAATAAACTTCCCCTGTATCATCCGAATCATCCGCATCCCCGGAGCCATCCACATCTGCCAGCCCCTCTTCAAATTTACCATCCTGATTCTGGTCAATATAAACTTTACACTGATACTGTGCGGATGGCACATCCGTCACCTGAAAACCAAAATCAAGTTTTGATCTGCCAAAACCGTCCACATCCAGATAATTTGCCTGACTGTCATCTACGGAAACAGACGTATCATTTTTCCCCCCAGACGAAGTCGTTCCCTGATATTCATTTGGCAGTTTTGTAAACGTAATTTTCGGACAGACCTCTTTTACCTTTGCAATCAGCCCATTGCTATCTGACGTCTGGTAAATGGTTTTCTTTTCCTTCTTACTCTCCCTGACCAGATCTGCAAGGTTTGAACCGGCATCTATTTTATCGGACAGGCAATAGAGATCATCAACCGCAACAACCGGATAACCGGCATGTAAAAAGTTCTCCAGTTCCGCTTTCTTAATCTTTGTAATGTCATTTCCCGGGAAACGGAGTGTCGTATCCTCTATAACATTATTTCCGCTTCCAGCCCACAGGAACTTGACCGAACGGCTTATGCCGTCTGACCTGCTATACTCTGCACTGGTCATTTTATCTCCGGTATGGAAATAAATTTTTCCGTTCATCGTGGTATCATTCCACACAGTCTGCATCTCATCAATCCATTTCACGTTGCCATCTGCATCTTTGTAGGCTACACGTTTTTTCTCCAGATTGTAAGCACCCTGATCCAACCCAAGATAAATCATGTTGTACTTGCTGTTTAGATCCTCCGTGGAACCAATAAACTCTGCCGTAGTCATATGGGTAATCTTAATATCCCCGATAAAATTCGGAATCATAAGCTGGATATAACTTTTTTTCAGCGAGTACCCGTTCTTTCGGTCATAGCATGGCTCAATATCCAATATCCGCAGTTCTCCATCCACATGATCCTTTGATGTTTTATATCCGAGAATATAACGGACTGCATCTGCCGGTGTCGCTTTGGGATCATTTCCCGTAAATTCCTTAAAATCCGTAAACTTAGAATTCGGATCCGATGCCGGAACCGTCCCCGTGCCAAATGCCTGTGTGGAAGTTGTATCCCCTTTAAACACAAACAGTCTGCCATTTAAATATCCCTGATTTTCATTGGTAGAAATATTTCCGGCAGTCATATACTTCTCCCATTTATCCTGCTTCGTCCAGTAATGGTACCAGTTCTCGCCGATCACACGTCCATCCACATCGGACGGAAGAAATGTAAACATAGACCAGTATGTCTGCGCATCGCCCGTCTGTGCAGTAAACACACCAGTCTCAACTCCATTAATTTCTTTCTTTTGAATCAAGGCATCTTCTCCATCCAGATACAACCGCTGAAACAGTTCAGAATCCATGGAAAACAGCATGACTGCCAGTTTATACATATTATTGTTATAGCCCGTATCGGTATAAGTATAAATGGTTGGATTCATATTCCAGTCCAGAATATGAAACGTAACCGATTTTCCCCCACTTAAAGATCCCTCTGTATTTATATACACCCCGGAATCCATAAAAATCGGGGCATAGTTTTCCTCCTGATTGATCTTCTTATACATTTTCGTAACAACATCCCAGCTGATATCTTTCGATCCATTAAATCCATTCGTATACGAAGAAACAGACGAATGCTTTCCGTACCTGTTGTGTTTTTTCCAGATCTCTCTGATATTATCACCCCCGGAATGTACCTTTGGGGAAATCACATACAGATCCGCATAATCTGCCCATTCCGGCCGTGCATTCAGCTCTTCCGGTGTAATCGTTTTAATAATCACCGAATAATTGTCTGCTTCCTCCTGTGTTTTACAGCCGATACTGTCCTTTAAAAAATAATCATTGTTTTTATATAGATAGTAATTCTCTGTTACATTGATATTATCCTTTGATTTATCACCGGTACTTTTTCTTTTTGTATAAATCCGGTCGCCCTCATTGGTAAGTTCACGATCCGTCTTTTCATCAAATGTCTGATCTTTATCATCCGATTTTTCGAAATCATTTACTGTATGCCAGATAATATTTCCATGATCCTGTCTGACAAACGATAAGCTTTCATTTCCGTCTTCCCCTTTTACAATTTTTTGGACAAACGTTCCTTCCCCATCTTTGACGCGCTCATAGTATCCGGTATATTCTGCATCTTTCATGCCATCCTCACAGACACGCATATTTCCAGAATATTTTGAAATGTCCCCTTCTGGCTCATCCGGGAAAAAATAAGCCGTTTCCATTTCACATTTTGCACCGGTTATTGTTTTAACCGTATTAATATCAGCATTTCCATAACGCATATCTTCGACATTTACCGGTTCACATCCACTGATCTGGTATCCAAACTCTGCGTATTCTTCATAAGGCACAATTTCAAGAATCAGAAACGGATTTTCCCTGGTTCCAAGCTTTGCCGCTGCGGCATTCGCATCGTAAATGTTGCGCTTCGACTCCGGAATCTGCTCTATCTGGTCAACGACCCCTCTTGTCATCACCGGAAGTTTCTCATCCGCCTTTAATTTATTCCGGTACCCGACAACCCCAAGACAGACAACAAGCACCCCCAGCATACAGACTGCGGATGCAATTCTCTTTTTCCTGTTTCCGTTATTTTTTTTCTGCCGATGCCATCTTACCATCTTCAATACGAACGCCCCTTCCTTACCTGAGTACATTTCTCAGCTTGAATTCATTTTGTATCGTATACTTCTGTTCCAGATATTGCATATCAAAAGAAACCGAAACGGATGCCTTTTCCGCGGAAGCATTTACCGTGCCGGCAAATGCCGTAACATATTCGCCGATCAGATGTTCCTGCACCTCATCCGTAGCTGCGGAAATCACCGTTGTATCGGTTTTTGGATCTGCCACAGCCATTTTCTTTGTATATAATTTCTTTCCACCTGCAGAAATCCAGATCACCCGCTTGCTTGCAGCCTCCGGGGCTGCGGCACCTGCCGGATTGGTTACCGACGGGGTGTTCGGAATCGTATAAATGGCGATCCCACGGACACCGGACACGGATGGGTCAAGTTCCTCCACCCGGTTTCCTTCCATCACCCACATGCCGATCTGCTCCATCAGAATCTGTGACTCCGACTGCAGATCAATCTGCGCAGACGCGTGGTTATAATTTTTGTGCGCCATTCCAAGGAAAAGCGTTGCAGCGCCTAAAATAACCGTTGAAATTGCAATCGCGATAATCAGTTCCACAAGCGTAATTCCCCTATGATCGTTCGGCACACTGCCACCCCCTTTAAAAAGTTACTGCTCCGTAAAATGCCTGCCGGTATCTTTCACCAGCCGGATTGTGTATGCCGGGACACCATCAATATAAATGGCATTCACATTTGTACAATCGTCATAAAATGCCGTTTTCTTATAGGCAATCTTAATAAATGTCCCACCGGCACCCGGTTCTGTCAGTTCCTCCCCGGTGCTGCTGTCCTTACGGATTTTAATTGTATTATTACACAGCTTCGTCCCGTCAGATGTCAGCTTTGTATCGTCAAAACTGCCCAGATTATCGGACAGGACACGCGTATAATATCCATTGTCCAGCTTGTAAATATACAGATAAGAACTGCCGGCTTTGCTCATCGTCCTGACCTGAAGCGCATCCAGCGAAGCATCCAGCGTCCTTACCACCTTCTGCGTATTGGCATAGTGCAGATGCCCGATCATCATGACAGACGTGCTTGCAAGAATGCCAATAATCGCAATAACGATAATGATTTCAACGAGCGTAATTCCATTCTGCCCCAAAAGTTTTCGTTTCTTCATTGGCACACCCCTTACCCGTTCTTCTTCCAATTATCATAGTTCAAATAAGAATCCAGATCAAGGTTTCCAGAAATATTTGATGCCGCAAGGGAAGAACAGCCTTTGAAAAACTGGGAAAACAGCGGAGTATCCCGTTTCTGGTCCTCGGTAAACAGCTGGGAAACCAAAAGCTTGTTTCCCCGTACCGAAGCATTGCAATCAAAAGAGATCACCCCACCGGAAATAATCATTCCCTCAAACTGGCCGGACACCCTGACATCCCCGGTTGCAATGACAATTCCCTTTGTAACCGTAGCTGGAAGTGCATAAGTTCCGGCATTTTCAATCAGGTATACATCTGCGGCCGGGGAATACACCGTTTCCGAAGCCGTCGGGGATGCCTTGTGTTTCTCCACCTCTGTGGTAAATGCACTCCGGTCAATCAGATAGTCAAACAGCGGATTTACCGTTTTGTCAATCACTTCATGCCCACTGGCATCCGTAGATGTCAGACGGACATTGTCTTCGGTCACTCCCTGCCCCTGATCCGTCAGTCCCAGTTCCAGCGACTTATAGCGCACGGCAAGCTTTGAACAGTACTTCCAGTATAACCCACTGCTGTCTTTCCAGTTGTCCGGCGCAATCGTATACGTTCCAACCTCCAGCATATCTGCAGAAGCCGCCCGTTTTAAAATGTCCCCGGAAAACGTCATAATCGTATTGGAATCCACAATCAATGCATCCTCATCCAGATAGATATTGGCATACTGTGCCGTTTTCCCCTGATTGTTCACATAATACTCGGAAAAAAAGTCATTCGCAGACTTCTCCGAATTAAAATTCAGGTAATAATAGACCCCACCAGGAAAATAATAGGGAACCACCTGCCGGCTGCTGTTTAAATATCCTTTCAGCGTACTTTCACTGATTCCGGTATATGCCGCATACTTCTTTTGATCCAGACTTTTTCCATCTCCCGACACATATTCCAGTGGAACATAATATGCCAGCTGGTTCGTCCGCGCGGAGATGGACTCGCCCATCAGAATATCCTCGTTACTGGCATCGAGCTTTCGCGAAATAAACGTCCGCCCTGCCAAAAGCAGGTAATTCAACCCTTTGATATCCAGATGGCTGCTTTTTCCATTGACCATCATGGCACTGCTAAACTCCGCCTTTTTCGCGGAATCCGGATCCTGTGCACCATAATTTTTCTGGAAATTATAGCCGTAATAATTGCCCTGCAAAGTCACGGAACTCCCCCTGCCAGCCAGTTCCAGATCATCCGCCACATACATATTTCCGTTCATATGGATAGAGGAAGCACCGTTTGTCCCGGCAGACGATGTCCTTATATTTTCTGCCCAGATCGAGGAACCACCGTCCCCGACCGTCAGGTCTGATCCGCTCTCCGTCACGATATCCCCGCGTGTAAGAACCGTCTTCCCCTTGATCGTACCGTTTCCGCCTGTGGACGCATAAATTCCGTCTGCCCCGGCATACACATTGCCATCCACCGTCACATTCTGTGCCCCGATGTTGATCTGTCTGTCGGCTATCAGCGCGTAACGCATAAACTCCTGCACCTGCCCCCTGCCGGAGAAATTCATCTTCGGAGTGGAAAACACCAGGTCGGTTTTGATCGTTGTCTCATAATCCTGTGCATCCTTATACCGGATCTGCACACCCTTTAACGTAAACGTCCCTGCACCGTAATCCACCTCATATTTTGGATCCGTGGCAGGAATATAACAACCCTGGTCTGCGGCTTCTTTGATGCAGCTTTTTACCGTATCCGTATCATAGCCGGAAACCCGGTACGCCACATTGCCGGAAGCGTCCATGGTATCCGATGCACCAACTGCCGGATCTGTGTGGTTTTCTGCAAACTGCTTCTGCAGCCCGTCCATATATCTGGTGGCAAATACTTTCTGCACATCCCCGCCGGAAGCAGAATACGTCAGGTAATTTTCAAGGACATCCGCATACGCTTTCTCCAGTGACTGCTCTGCAAGTTCCCTTGCACCGGCACGCAGATTATCCATCAGTTCATCCGCACTGTAGAAATTTTTCTTCGTGCCGCGTTCCACTTCCTTCATCTCAATATTGACAATCGTAATCTTGGTGATCACCACGGCAATCAGGCTTACCACAACCATCAGAACCAGTACGGCAAGCAGGGAGGCGCCACGGTTATCCTGTTTGAACCGGTTTCCTTTCATCGCTACTCTCCTTTCGACGTGCTGACCGTAATATAACGGTACTTTTCCTTATCCGGATTGTTTCCGCCCTTGCCTTTCTTATATACACAGACCGTCAGATCGACCTTTCGCACTCCCCCGCTGCTTGCCACCAGAGGAGCAACCGACCCAGCCGGCAGCTTAAAGCTGTCCTGATAAACGGCTCCCTTGTTGGTCACCGCAGCCGGATCATCCGGATACGACTTGTTGCCAAGGTTTGATGCCACAGACGGCATCGGGCATCCCTGCGGCAACACCGTCATCTTATAATCCGGTCTGATGCTGTTGACATCCGCAATATTCTGGCATACAAACACCAGCTTGGGATTCACACCGGCAGCGTATGTAACCTCCATCGTATCGCTGTCCTGTGCCACATGGTACATAAGATAAATATGCTCCACATCACGGATGTCTTCCTCTGCAAACTCATTACATTCATATACTTCCGAAGGATCTATGCCCAATACCTCATCGCCTGTTTCCCCACATGTATAGCTGCATGCCACCCGGACATGCGTGCTGTCTGCCGTAACCGAAAATTTCCGCTTCATCTTCGCCTGCAGTTCGCTGTCCCCAAGCGGAAGCGTCCCCGGATGTGCAGCAGCATATGTCATATTTTTTTCCGAAAAATACGTCATTGCTTCCTGCAGCTGGTTATGTTCCAGTGCCACAACATCTTTTGTGTCATCAATCCCTTCGATCTGTGGGATATTGGTATCATTTTCAGCTGCAGCCGTACTGACAGAAACCTCGACATCATACGTGCTGCCAGAAGTGCCTGCCGCCGCGTAGTACACATTCTCCGCCTGAAATGCGGGTGCCGGGGCAGCCGCCGGAGTCTCACTGAGCAGGGTGTAGCCCTTTCCTTCCAGATAGGGAACACGAAATCCTGCCCCTGTCGTCACCACAGCCAGCTCTTTTTGGTTTTTTAAATTCTCCAGCACTTCCTGCGCCAGATTGGTTGCGTGCTGTTTGTCTGCCATCATCGCATTGTACTTCATGGACTG
>OLRA01004721.1_pt1 | contig 10521 bp, 11 predicted proteins | sample 1673011 | NCBI WGS metagenome assembly OLRA01 (sample SAMEA3136746, study PRJEB25190) | human gut metagenome | reverse complement strand
AAAAAACGGTATGACCTTTGGTGGGCATACCGAATTTTTTATGCTTAATGATATTTGAAAGCGATCATCTTTTCTACAATTTCGGCGATTTCTACCGATTCTTCTTCTGAAAGGCACTGCATTGCCGTTTGGATTCTGTGGAAAGCCTCTATATTGGTTGGCTTTACTTCTATGGAAACATCCAAAAGTTCATGGAGCGGGATTTTTAAGCCTTTGGAGATTTTATAGAGCGTTTCGATAGTAGGGCATTTTTCTCCTCGTTCTACTCGCCCCAAATAGGCAGGGTGTATTTCTGACTCAAAGGCAAGTGCTTCTTGGCTAAGTTTTTTCTGTGTGCGAAAGGTATAGATTCGCTGTCCGATAATATATGAGATCTGTTCACGATCGATGTCCATTTCGTCCTCCTTTGTGCTAAATGTACAATTCAGTAATACTTTAACAGCTTTGAAAGTAAGATTCAATGTTTGTTAGAGCATAAATTATGTGTCTAAAGGTATTGACAAAGTGAAAATATGATGGTATAATAAAAAAAGCAAAAGGTTAATAGACAGCATGTGAAATGCAGAAGTTAACTGAAAAGTAATATTAGGAGATGGATTATATGATTCAAGAGTTAGACAAGGATATATCGATAATGGTAAACTGTATAGAGTGAGAGATTATCTATTTGAGCGTATTAACGCACTGCCTGTTGACACAGAATTTACCTTAAAAGAATTATTGCCTCCAGATTATACCCCTATAAATGCACTGAATCAGCTTGGCAAAGAGTTTGCTGGCCTGATTCAAGGTGGTCAGTGGTTGGGAATTTCAATTATATCTGAAAATCCAAATCGATATAAAAAGTGTGATGACCTGAAGAAGGAGATCTTATTTCATCAGGTAAATATGCTATAAATAAAATGAAATTTATGAAAGGAGCTTATAATGAATGGCTTAATGAAGAGACTATCAGCAGTAGCAATGGCAGTTGGTATGCTGATAACAACAAATATTTCGCATGTACCGACAGAGCCTTTCATTGCAAATGCCGCAGAATCAGAAACGTCTGATGCAGAAGAAACGGTGCATATTTGGGATGGAACGACAGATGTCAGCTGGTATGATGACGAAGAAACAGAGTTCCATATTTCTACGCCAGAGCAATTGGCAGGAATGGCTGCAATTGTGAATACTGGAAAGACAATGGAAGGTAAGACATTTATTCTGGATAATGATATTTACTTGAACGATGTGTCCACTTATGATGAATGGGAAACACCTCCAGAAAATAAATGGACTCCATTAAAGGTTTTTAGTGGTACATTTTTGGGGAACGGCCATAGTATTATCGGACTATATTCTGGCTCTGGTTTTATTGATACAACATCAAATGCAAGCATTTCAGATTTGAATTTAGAGGATATATATATTACTTATAATGTGGACGACAGTGCTTCAGGTCGGCGTACTATTAGTTTGGGTGGATTAGTTGCATCTTCATCAGATTCACATTTCAATAATTGTTGTATTTATGGAGAAATTAAAGCTAATATTAAATTAAAATATGCCTATTCTCACGTAATATACATAGCTGGATTAATTGGTGAGAGTGAGTCTGATAAAATTATAGGGTGTTCAAATTATGTGAATATTGACGTATACGATCATATCATTTCATCAAGTGATTCGAGGAGGTATTCATGGTATTGCGTAGGTGGAGTATGTGGTAAAGCAAACTCATTTGCGGCAAATTGTTTAAATGCTGGAACTATAAATGCTACAAATATAAAAAAATCTGATGGAATAGGTGGAATATTTGGATACTCAGGTAATATTATTACAAATTGCAAAAATATAGGAGATATAAATGGGTGTTATAACTGTGGTGGAATATGTGGATATAATGTTAATGACGGAAAAATACTAAATTCTTATAATACGGGAAAAGTTTCTTGGAATTCAGAAGAAATTGATAGTATAAAAAATCGTGGAAATGGAATTTGTGGTTACAACTCGGGTACTGTAAAAAATGTTTATAACATAGGCATGATTGAAGATGGCTATGCAATAGCATCGAACGAATCTAGTGGAACAATCAGCAATGCCTACTACCTCAGTGGTACAGCTCTTGAAGGTGGATCAAATACTACAGCTAAAATAAAAGATAACATGAAGAAAGAATCCTTTGCAGATAGCCTTGGAGAAGCATTCTATTATGTTGAGGGTGAATATCCCAAGCTTGCATTTGAAGTAGGAAGAACAGTGTCTAATTTTGATAAAACGAGTCTTTCTTTTAACGAGTATGGGGAAACACAGACATTAACACTTGATACCACATATCTTGGAACTCCTGAGTGGGTATCTGGCGATACTTCTGTTGCAACAGTAGATGAAAATGGTGTTGTGACTGCAGTTGGAAATGGTACGGCAATGATTTACGCTCTTTGTTCAGATTCAAAAGCAGCTTGTTCTGTGTCTGTCGGTTATGATTATTATCTTAGTGACAATGAGTTGTCCCTGAAAAAAGGACGAGTTCATAATTTAACAGTGTATAGTGCTTCTACCAATGAAGAAGTAGCTGATGTTGAAATTGAATGGAATTCATCGGATGATTCTATTGTTAGTGTAGATAGTGATGGGAAACTTACTGCAAATAATAAAGGAATAGTGATAGTTACAGCTAAAATAGCTGATATGGAATTAAGCTGTATTGTAAATGTGTACGAATACACTGTTCCAGTAACACCAGTTGAGAATGATAAAAATTCCCCGAAACTTTCTGAAACAGAATTTACAATTAGCACAATTGAATCAAAAAAGCTTTCAGTACTGAACTATACGAATTCTATTACTTGGATATCTTCCAATACTGCAATTGCCAATATAAACAATCAAGGACTTGTAAGAGGTGTTGCAGAGGGAAAAACATCGGTTTATGCACTATTGTCAGATGGTAAATGCTTGAAGGCAAATGTTACAGTTACTAAATCTGAGTATTCAATGGGTGATGTCAATCTGGATGGAGAATTTGATATCGCAGATGTTGTGTTGCTTCAAAAATGGCTTTTGGCAGTCCCAGATACTGAATTGAAACACTGGGAAAACGCTGATTTCTATGAAGATGGTATGTTGAATGTATTTGATTTGTGTCTTATGAAGAATAATTTGATTTCATAGTATGTTATATATGTCGCGATAGAATAAAACGGAGCAGGTGAAAATTCTGCTCCGTTTTCTCATATAAAAATCCTGAAATTTTATATGAAATAATTACAGACTCTGAAATCGAACTAATATCATTTTATTTGGTGAAAAGTATTGAAATTTCTTTCTGGCTGTGGCATAATGAGCAATATATATTGCAATTGAAATAAAAAAATAGAATTTCATAAATTAGATTCCAAATTACGAGAAAATGATCTAATATTAAAAAATACATCCAAAATAGTATATTGTTCCTTTCATATAATATACATTGTTTTGATTGGAAACAATATATTTTTTGAGCATAACTTTTAAAATATAAATTGAGGTATTGAAGGGACATGATGTGAAATGGCTACTTTGAATAAAAATATGTATATGGAATTAATATATAATACGGTAGGTGCTTATACCTCTTCATTAAAAAATGAAATTGCAAAGGAATTAATAGCCAAAGAAAAGGTTACTCTTTATGATTCACATGCGAATAATGGATTTAAATACCCTATTTTGGTTGAAAATAGACTTGAAGCTATTGATATAACTTCAAAAGACGAAGATTTTTTATGGTTTTATGAAAACTGGGAATTTAAAAAAAGTTATAAATATTCAGTTCCATTGACTTTTGAATTTAGTGATAATAACACTTTTGAAAATATTATCTCATTGCTTACTTCTAATGGAAAAATAATATTATTTGATGAACAAAATGATTTTAATGCACCGAGTGAGATTTCTTGTGATATCAATGATTGTATTCCATATTTTAAAAAAGATGGAGATTATATCTTATTTAAATTCATAATGAAAGAAGTAATATATGATGATTCTTTTACCCCTATTGATGTTAAATATTCAATTATTATTTCAATCAATTTGCATAGGAATTTTTTGGAGATCAGATTTGATGGTGGAAGATTTGAGTACAAATCCCAAAATGAATATATAACGCCAAAAATCAAATACTGTATTAAATGGTTAAAGGATATACTTGGATTTACTTTATATAATGTAGATGCAAAAAATGCTATAGAAGTAATAAAAAATGATTCGTCAAAAATAGCAGTGGTTCATAAACAAATGATGGAACTAAAGTCAGGGGGAGCGGCAGAATTGACAGCTTCTGTTGACAGAAATTATACTCTTCCATTTATAGGTGATTTTAGGCAACTTATTAGTGACAATTCTGAGTTATTTAACAGTGCTCCGAAAATTAAGAATTTGATTGAAGAATTTCTCAACAATCAAGAAGAAACAGCATATTATCCATATATATATGTAAGATGGTTAGATGATACTAAAGCCAAACAAATCAATGTCAAAATTGTTTTTGATTACTATGACATGAAATACATACAGATGCATAATATGCAATCTTCTTCGAGATTAACAAAGGAGCGAATGGAATATGCAGTTGAATATCTTTTTGAAAGTGGCTCCTTTTCTAAAGGAGAAAGAATATAAGAGTGAAGATATATTGATTTTTTTGGAAAAAAATTACAAATCAGGAGATTGGATTTATCCAGGCATTGTTGGGAGAAAAACTAATAATGATATAAAGAATGTTTATGCGGTATTAGAAGAGTGCTGTAAACAAAAAATAATCGAAAGATATTTTGATATATATTGTCCAATCTGTTGCAGATTAATTGGAGAAAGATATGTTTCATTTATTTCTATTCCAAATGATCTATTTTGTCCTAATTGTGATAATGAAATTAAAGAGTGCTATAAAAAAGCAATAATCATTTATAAGGTACTATGAGTATGGCGGATAAAGAAAAGATTGATATTTTTTACAAAAAGCGGGAGAAATGGGCATAACTTTAGATGAGTTAATAGAGTATAGATTAGCTAAAGACCATTCATTTTTATCAATGTCGTCAAAAATTAAATTGGAATATGATAGATTTTTTGATAAGTTGCTAGAGGAATATAAAACAACAAAAGAAAAGGGAGATGTCTTAGAAAGCCTTGCAAGCTGTTTGATGTTTTCCGAAGAAAATGTTTTTAATTTAAAAAGAAATGTCCGAACATCTTCTAATGAAATTGATCTACTTGTCACTTTGTCAAACAAGGGCAAGATGGTTGTTCCTAAATTATATGGCTTTTTAGGAGAAAAATTTTTGTGTGAATGCAAAAATTATGGAGGGGCTCTTGGCGTAACCTATGTAGGTAAATTTTATTCACTATTGAAAGTCTCAAATTCAAAAGTAGGAATATTGTTTACAATTAAAGGTGTGACAGGAACAAGCAACTGGAAAGATAGTAAAGCATTTATACATAAGGTTGCTTTAAAGGAAGATATAGCCATTCTTGTATTCGAGCTTAATGATTATAGAAGAATTAAAGAAGATAATGTATTATTTCTGGATTTAGTTGAAGAAAAATATCAATCACTAATGACTGATATTAGTTACGATCAGTATATATCATCTCATGAAGCAGAAGAAAGACTTTGCAATTAGTTTAATTGCAATGAAACAGTTGAAATAAATTTATATATGGTTAGCGAAAATTTTGACCCCAAAACTGACCCCAAAATAGCAAACGCAGTGCGTAAGCTGACGAACGTCAAAATAAAAAAATAACGCAATATCGCCATTATCGTACGATTTGCGTATGTCTAAAATATATCAAAAACATGAAATAAATTCCTCATAACCCGAAGGTCGTCAGTTCAAATCTGGCTCCAGCAACCAGGAACAGTTATCTCAAAGATAACTGAGAGTAGAGAAAAGCACGCAGTTTCGGTATTTTATCGAGGCTGCGTGCTTTTTTGTTGCCATTTTTAAAGGACACATAATATAGCAGAAAATATACTCCGTACCCTTACCATACCCTTACCGATTTTCGGCAAGGGTATTTTTTCGAGTTGCTGACAGAAATTTAGAGAGGGAAGGGCTTGAAAAACGTTTTTTTGCTGCTGCTTTTAAAAAGTTTACAAATGAAAAAGGATGCACAAATACCTGCTTTTTGCATCCTTTTCTATCTCATTCTTGATAAATCGTCTTTCCGAATTCGTAGGCCTCTTTTAAGTGGTTTGTCTTGCTGATCTGCGGTTTCCCGTTTGTATCTCCGCATCCACCAGCTAACAGCATTCCTTTATCATGAAATCCAATATAGTGGATGACTGTAAATTTGTAGTATGATACCGCCTGCTCATATGTCCAAAATAGATCATCGGCAGAGGTCGTTAGTAACGCTGCATCTTTCACAGGATATTTCTCATACCGTCCTAATGGCGGATTCGTGTCTTCCTCTGCGAGGCAATAGAATCGCTCAATGAATGCCTTTAGTTTCGCAGAGATTGTCCAAAACAACAGCGGAGAGGCAAATACGAGGAGATCAGCTGCCTTTATTTTAGGGACAAGTTCAGAAAAGCCGTCTTTCTGTACACATGGTTTTCCATACCGACAGGCATTACATCCCATACAGCCTTTCACTTCAACATGATTCAAAGATATGAGTTCAACTTCGTGCCCTGCATCAACAGCGCCTTGAATGAAGGCGTCTGCCAATTGTCTGGTGTTTCCTTTTGGGCGACCGCCTCCTAATACGACCAATATTCTTTTCATGGGGTTCTCCTCTTTTGCAAACTGGAATTTACACCTTTAACATTCGGATTTGTGTACTGTCCATGTTTCTTCGTGTTTTTCCCATATTGAATTGCAAATTTCGGACAGTGGAGTTTATGCGTCTTTTTCATCATAAGGCTTATTCCAAGAACCTATCTCTATTAAATTACCTTCAGGATCAGCAATATAACAAGTTCTCTGTCCCCAAGGTTCAAGTTCTGGTTTCAGCACAGGAACAGCACCGTTTTCGACAGCTTTACGAAACGCTTTATCAACTTCTTCAAATGTATCAACATAAAGTGCTATTTCAAAATGACCGTTGAGTCCTTTGATATAATCATATCTGCGATTTGTCATTTTTTCAAAATCTTTTCTGCCATACAACAGAAACAACGTCTCATCCTTTACAAGATATACATTAGATGTATCTTCTGCTTCCTTAATCTCAAAGCCAAGTACATCCCTATAAAAGCGAATCATTTTCGCCATATCATCAACAAATAATCCAAATCCGTCTAGTTTCATAATACGATACCTCCAAATTCCGATTTGTACGTCTGCTATGTTCAGTATACCACATTCCCAACCGAAAAACAAGAATCGATTCCACAAAAAACAACGGGAGAGCCACCCAAGCCCTCCTGTTGTCCTTTTTATAAAGTAGTTTCTCTTTTGCCAACTAGAATTTACACCTTAACATTCGGATTTGTGTACTGTCCATGCTTCTCCGTGTTTTTCCCATATTGAATTGCAAATTTCGGACAGCGGTGTAAGCAGCCAAGGCACATGACACATTTCTCTTTGATCCATACGGGCTTTTGGTGCTGCATCTCAATTGCCTGGACAGGACATTTTTTGGCACAAAGGCCACATCCGATACAGCTATCTTTCACCCAAAAATGCGAGGTACATCTTGCACGATGATAGAGTGGCTGTGCAATACATTCTGTCAGAAACGCAGGCATATGGGGTGACATGTGCTGATTGATAAATCGCTGTTCAATTTTCTGTATTGCATCATTGATCTGAACTTCTGTGTGTTTGGTGAATGCTGCAACTTTTTTCGGTGTAGATAAATCAAAAATCGGAGTCCAGGTATCTGCCATTTTTACAGCATAAAAAGCATCTATTTTTCTGTTGTGTATTGCTTTGCTTGCCATATGGTCGGAAGCACCTGGTGTTGTTCCATAGGTGGAGAGAAAGAAAAGGTAACTTGTTTTCAGAGTTGCTTTTTCAAGAAATTCTTTTACAATGCTAGGCAATCCCCAATTGTAGGTGGGAGAAATGATACCGATTATTTCGTCTGTAAAATCATATCTGTTTCTCTTGATGCAATCTACAATGGATAATGTTTCTTGTTTCAAAGGCTGTGCCAGTCTTTCTGCAACGTATTTGCAGTTCCCGGTGGCTGAAAAATATAGTATCATTGGATTCACCTCTGTAAACTGAATAATGAGGATGATTGTTTTAATCGATGTTCTATGATTGATAAACTGGAATTTACCTAATAATCTTTTCAAACCGAAACATTCCGTCCGGAAACTGCTCGTCCTGCTTTTCAGCATTCATTTCCGGATTATTGGGGGATTGGTGATATTTGTTAAAGAACTCTACGATGTGAAAACCACATCTGTTCACATAAAAATGGATGTTCCGCTGCTCGAAATAGGGCGTTACGGTTTCCCAGACTTTCACTTCTGGATATAACTTCTCAACTTCGCACCATGCAGCATACCCGATGCCTTTACTATGAACTGATGGCGCAATGAAAAGAAGATCTAGGTCGCCTTTTTCACCCTCGACTTTAATCACAACACCGCCTACTTTTTTGCCATCGAGTACGATGCGGTAAGCTTCACCATCGTCAATGGACTGCTCAATCATTTCTCGTGATATAATCTGTCCATCTTCCTCAAAATGATTATCTCTAAGGCCAAATTCTTCCAGGGCACCGTAATTGAAGGCTTCCTGATTGTCTAAAACAAATTGCTCTCTATCACTGTGTTCAAGGGGGCGCAACTGCACAATAGTAGTCATGTCTTTACTCCTAAAAATTCCGATTTGTACGTCTGCTATGTTCAGTATACCACATCTCCAACCGAAAAACAAGAATTGATCCCACAAAAAACAACAGGAGAGCCACCCAAGCCCTCCTGTTGTCCTTTTCATTCCTTAAAACAAATCTGCCATACTGTTCATGACATCACGCATATGATCAAGAGAAGTGTGACAATACAAATCCATGGTAATCTGCACCTGACTATGTCCCAGAATATCGCTGAGCGTTTTCACATTTACCCCACGTTCAATGGCACGGGTGGCAAATGTATGACGCAGAGCGTGGAAGTTTACATGATCGATTCCGGCAACTTGGAGCAAGTAGTTCAGCACATCACGCATATGACTCGGCTCTACACATCCGCCCATAGGTGATGCAAAGAGGTAGCCGTTATCCATATAACAGCCGCAGCACATGGCCTTTTCCTGATCCTGAATCTGCACCTTGTACTCCATAAGCTTTGCAAATACATTGTTGGGAATGGGAATCTCTCGGAAACCGCTTTGCGTTTTCACAGATGCCTCTATGATGTGGGTACAGTGCCCGTAGGAAAGGTTGTTGTCCCGTTCTGCCTGGCTCTTTTTGATTCGCTGCAAGGTACGGCTGATTTTCACTGTCTGTTTCTGAAAGTTGATGTCCGACCATTTGAGGGCACAGAGTTCTCCGATGCGAAGTCCGGTGGCAAGGTCAAAGAGGATTGCCACGCCCAGACGGTGCATTCCAATGACCGACAGCAGCCGGCGTTCTTCCTCCAGGGACAGTACACGCATTTCATTTTGCTCTCTGCGTGGCAGTGTCGTGCCGTCTGTTGGATTGACTGCGATCATACCATTGATGCGAGCCTGCTCCATTGCCTTGTGGAACATATTGTGCATATTTCGCAAGGTCTTCGGGGATAAGCCGCCGCCTCTCTTGCTGCCTGACTGGAACTTCTGATTGTAGAATTCCTGCACCATTGGCGTGGTGATCCGTTGAATGGGATAGCCGCCCAGACTGGGATTGATATGGTTGTAAATGTAGCCCTCGTAGCTGATATATGTGGAAGGCTTGATGGCGTTCTTTGCATAGGTTTGCAGCCATTGTGTCATCCAGTCATCGAGCCGGTACTGGGAGGGTGCAACGTAAGTGCCGGATTGTTTCTTTACCAGAATATCTCGTATTTTGTCTGCCACTTCTTTTCGGGTTTTGCCATAGACAGAACGTTGGATCTGTCTTCCGGCATCGTTGTAGCCATCTGTGTAACGACCTTCCCAAGTCCCGTTGGCACGTTTGCGAATGGAACCTTCGTTATTTGCATTTTTTCTGCTCATGAAACACACCCCCTTTACAGTACTTTTCCAGTCGTCTGATTGATCCACTGAAGAAACTGTTCACGCTGTATCTTGTAGCATCGTTTGATTTGAATGGATGGGAAATCTTTCGATCGCATCAACTCATATGCCATGCTGGGGGAGATGTTCAGATAGCCTGCAACGTCATTCGTCGATAACACTAGAGGCAGTTCTTCGTTGTTTTTGTAAACCGGTAAATCTTCTTTTTTCATGGGAAATACCACCTTTCTTTTTTTATGGAGATGTTAGGTCGATTGTATTTTTTTAATTTTACATTCGGAAAAAAGAAACCATTTTCCATGTGGGAAAGCGGTTTCTTTTTGTCAGCGGTGTGTGATTTGTCCTATTCGCAGCAGAACTCCTCTTC
>OLRA01004719.1_pt1 | contig 10525 bp, 10 predicted proteins | sample 1673011 | NCBI WGS metagenome assembly OLRA01 (sample SAMEA3136746, study PRJEB25190) | human gut metagenome | reverse complement strand
CTCCAACCTTTGTTAACCTTAAATCTAATACTATGAAAAACACAGTGCAAAGGTAAGGACTTTCTGGATATCTACAAATTATTCTTTTTAAAATCTATGCTATATAACATGTTTTAAGAAGACCCGTCTCGCTATTAAAAGCCCTTAACAAAAAAGTTGAGACTGTGTATCACAGTCCCAACTTTGCAGATATTTCAAGCATCTTCTGGATAGGCTTTATGGCTTCTTTTGCCACTGCTTCATCCACCTTCACTTCCGGCCATTCATATTTCAGCGTATTATATAGTTTTTCCAGTGTGTTCAAACGCATGAAGTTGCATTCGTTGCAAGCGCAGGTACTGTCTTCCGGCGGAGCTGGAATAAAGTGCTTGTCCGGACATTTCTTGCGCATTTCATACAAAATACCGCTTTCTGTAGCCACAATGAAGTTCTTCTTGTCACTGGCCATGGCATATTTCAGCAATCCTGCCGTCGAGCCGATTTTGTCGGCCAGTTTCGCTACGGCTCCCTTACATTCCGGATGAACCAGGATTTCTGCGTCCGGATACTGTTTCTTCACCTCCAGAATCTTCTCTACAGAGAATTTCTCGTGCACATGGCAGGCACCGTCCCAAAGCAACATCTGACGCCCGGTAATGGAATTGATGTAATTTCCCAAGTTTTTGTCGGGACCGAAAATCAGCTTTTCATCTTCCGGGAAGCTTTCCACAATCTGGCGGGCGTTGGTAGAAGTCACTACCACATCCGTCACCGCTTTGACTGCCGCACTGGTATTGACATACGAAATGACTTTGTATCCCGGATGTGCCTTCACAAATTCGGCAAACTTGTCGGCCGGACAACTGTCGGCCAGTGAGCAACCGGCATTTAAATCGGGAATCAGCACTTTCTTGTCCGGACAAAGGATTTTTGCAGTTTCACCCATGAAGTGAACTCCACACATCACAATGATTTTCGCATCTGTTTTGGCAGCCCATTGCGCCAGTGCCAGACTATCGCCGATAAAGTCGGCAATCTCCTGTATTTCGTCCGCCTGGTAAAAGTGTCCTAAAATGACCGCTTCTTTTTCACGACATAACTTTTTAATCTCAGCCTTCAGGTCAAGATTCTTTTCTACGGGTTCATCCACATAACCCTTTTTCAACCATTCTTCTTTATTCATTATTAGATTTATATTTTTTCTTCTTTTAAAAAGAAAATATGATACTGATAATATCCCGTTAATAATGTTAGTAAAAATAACACCCTTTTTTTTGTTTTTTCGTTATCATCTTGAAGAGGAAGGATATCAATAATTCATAAACATGCTTACTTATTGATATCTTAGCTTTTACTAATCCTATTAACAAATTGTTGATACGTTGCAAAGTTAAAAACTTTTCGGTTATTCATTTCTGAAAATTCAATAAGAATGTGTTTAAACTGTCAGTGATAATTATTTCTAAGTTTTTTGGATTGTTGGTTTTAAGTCTGCTATAATTGATTTGTGGAATCTTGCAAGAAATAATTTTCATTTTCTATGCCCTCGTTTTTTACACGTTTTCCACTGTTTTCAACAGGGTTATGAATATAGTTTTTATCTTTGCAGCCGAACGTATTTCAAATGTAGGAATTATGTCTGAATTAAGAAAATTGAAGGTGACCGAGATGAACCGTCTGACGGTGGAGGAGTTTAAAGAAGCAGATAAGCTGCCGTTGGTGGTTGTATTGGATGAAGTGCGTAGTTTGCACAATATTGGAGCGGTATTCCGTACATCAGATGCTTTTTTGGTGAATTGCATTTATCTCTGTGGCATTACGGCAACTCCTCCTCATCCGGAAATGCATAAAACGGCGCTGGGAGCAGAATATACGGTAGACTGGAAATATTTTAAGAAAACGCAAGATGCTGTAAATGAACTTCATGAGAAGGGATATACCGTATTGGCCATTGAACAGTGTGCAGGTAGTACGTTACTTGATGAACTGGTATTGGAAAAAGGAAAGAAATATGCCATTGTGTTGGGAAATGAAGTAAAAGGGGTGCAGCAAGAGGTTGTAGACATGTCCGATGGTTGCATCGAAATACCTCAGTATGGCACCAAACATTCATTGAATGTATCTGTGACAGCAGGAATTATGATATGGGAATTTGCTCATAAGTTGTTCAAATTACGTTGAACACCGCTTGTGAATATCTTATTGATAACTTGTTAATTTATTGATTTATACTGTTATAGCTGTCCGTTTTCGACCAGTGTAACTACTCTTTCTACCATCTTGTCGTCATCTTCAGGATGGTATTCTTTTTTCAGGCTGGCTCCGAACAGGGCAGCGAATGCCTGATAAAATCCGGCCTTGAAAGGTCCCATGAAAGCTTTGACCAGTTGATAGGACGATTGGTTGCATTCACGGTTGACCAATTTGATCAGCAGTTTACCTTGTGAAAATGTCAGTTTCTTCATGCGGGCGGTGTACTGCTGTTTCAACCCTTTTTCCACCAGTTTCATGTGTTGCTCTCTGGCTTTCTGATTGGGCAGCGTTTCCATGTATTCATACGTTTCAATTACCGCTCTTTTGATTTCCTTGGCAAGAGGAAGGGTCTTTTTCACATCTCTGACCAGTTTATAGTAATATCTTTCCTGTCTTTTGTTTTTAAAGTGCAATTTGGGGTAGACGTATATGTTTCTCAACGTTATACAAGGTATAGTGTCTCCTTTATAAATGCATACAGGAACCTTGTGACCTTGAATGGAAGTCGGTGATAATTGTTGAGCATAAGTATGCAAGGAAGTACTCAGCCACAAAATAATGAATATGTAGAAACATTTTTTCATACGCGCAAAAATAGAAATAATATTCAGATTATGTGGCATAATTAACGTATTTATGAGATGTGTATAAACAAGTGAATAATATGTGGAAAAAGTATGTTTCCTTTTGTGTATCAGTTCTTTTCTATTGTGGAAATCTCTTCGCTCAGTCCGCTTGGATGGAATGGGAAGAACAGGTAGGAGAAGAAGAGAATGTAGCGTCGTGGAGAGAGCAATACGAAGAGTTGAGCGAATTGGCGGAACATCCGCTGAACATCAATACTGTGACAAAAGAAGAACTGGAACAATTGCCTTTCTTGTCCGACCGGCTAATTGAACACATCCTTTATTATGTCTATAAGTATGGACCTTTAACCAGCATGAATGAATTGTGGGGAGTAGAGGGTATGGACAGACAAACTCAGGCTTTTTTGAGAGAATTCATGTATGTGGGGCCAGTAAAAAAAGAAGCTTTTTCCTGGCGTAATGTGTGGAAATACAACAAACAGGAAATCTGGATGCGCACAGACGTACCGTTTAATGAGAAGGCGGGGTATGCAGATATACCTGTAGGAGAAGAAGAGAAATTTGCTTCCAAACGATATTATGGAGATCCGTTTTATTTGAATATCAGATACAGATTTCAGTTTCGGGATAAAATATATGCAAGCTTCGTAGCTGAAAAAGATGCTGGAGAGGCTTTCTTCCGACTCTATAATCGAAAAGGATTTGATTTCTACAGTGCTTCTGTACAACTGAAAGATTTTGGCCGCTTGCATACGTTGGTAGTGGGAAATTATAAAGCCAGTTTCGGTTACGGGTTGGTGATGAACATGGGATTCGGAATGGGAAAGTATACTTCTTTTGCTGTGTTGAACCGTGCCGGAAGAGGATTGAGTAAGTATACCTCCATGAACGAAGCAAATTATTTGCAGGGAGCGGGAGTCTCCATGAAATGGCGTAAACGTTGGATATGGACGGGTTTTTTCTCTTTCCGCAATCAGGATGCTACAGTGGATAATGAGTGTATAAGTACGTTGAAAACGGATGGCTACCATCGTCTGAAGAAGGATTTGGAGAAAAAAAATACTGCTTTTAATACATTGGTAGGTAGTAATTTAAGTTATGATGGCAAATACTTTGAAGGGGGATTCACAGTTGTTTATAATGTTTTCAACAAGATGTTGAATCCGGTTGAAAGATTATATAATCGTTATTATCCCCGTGGAAAATATTTTTATAATGTGGGGGTGAATTATAAATGGTATAAGGGGAAGTTTATTTTTTCCGGAGAAACGGCTGTCGACAAGCAAGGGAAGGTGGCTACATTGAATCAGTTGACTTATTCACCGGCTGTGAATACATCATTGATAGTTATCAACAGATATTATGATAAAAAATATCAGAGTTTATACGCGTATGGATTTGGAGAGAATTCAAAAATGCAAAATGAAGCTGGTATTTTTATTGGATTGGAAACTAGCGTTTTGCGAAATATGAAATTGTTATGTTATGGAGATTTCTTTTACTTTCCATGGTATCGTTATTTAGTAGACAAGCAAAATACAACAGGAGGGGAAGGAGTGTTTCAGATTTCTTATTCACCGTCTAATTCACTAGAGATGTTAATAAAATATGGTTATAAGAATAAGGCTAAAAACTACAAGGAATCAGATGATATGAAATATGTATTGCCTAATGTCAGGCAACGTTTGCATTATCAAGTGACTTATTCACCGGTGAAGTGTATGCGGTGGAAAACAATGGTGGAATATGTGCGTTCGGAAGTTTTGCAAAGAAAAACATCCAATGGGTTGGCTTGTGGAAGTAGTTTGAAGGTGGAAATTCCTCGTCTTTCGATACGGACCTTTTTGAGTGGTGTATGGTTTCATACAGAAGATTATGCTTCTCGGATATATGCGTATGAACAGGGATTGTTGTATGCGTTTTCCATGATGTCCTTGTATGGAAAAGGAGAGAGAGTGGCATGGGGAGTAGATTACGATTGGAAAAAACATTTGTTTTTTCAGATGAAATGGGGCTGGACACACTATAGGGATCGGAATCTTATCGGATCGGGAGCAGAAGAGATTCAAGGAAATAATAAATGTGATTTACAGTTTCAGGTGCGGTTTAAGTGGTGATTTTCTGAAGTAAGGACATAAAAAAAGGAGTACCGCTGTACTCCAACCTTTGTTAACCTTAAATCTAATACTATGAAAAATACAGTACAAAGGTACGGATTTCTGGAAATAATGCAACTTCTTGGATAAAAATAATGGGTTTTATAACATGATTTAAAGAAAACTCCCATCCTGTTAAATCCTATTTTGATTTTAACGGAACGGGAGTTTTTATTTTAACGTTTTATTTTGCGTTGATTTCAGCTATTTCCTTGGTGGCTACTTCTAGTGCTTCATTGATGTTGCTACAGATGTTTTCTTTTCCAAGCAGTTCATAGAACCCGGATTTCTCCAACACTTGGTGTACTTTCTCGTTGACACCCGACAGGATGATGTGAATATTTTCTTTCTGTGACATCTCACATAGGGTCGTGAGGTTATGGATACCTGTAGAATCAATGAAAGGAACTTTTCGCATACGGATGATGCGGATTTTCGGACGGTCGCCCAACCGGGACATGATTTCTTCAAACTTGGTGGCGATACCGAAGAAATACGGGCCGTTGATTTCATATACTTCCACGCCTTGCGGGATGACCAGATGTTCTTCGTGTACTTCCAGGTCGGATTCGTTGTTGGGGTCTATTTCGTCTGTGATGACAGAAATCTTGGTTGTTTCCATGACACGCTTCATGAACAGTACACAGGCAATCACCAGACCGACTTCAATGGCTACTGTCAAATCGAAGATAACCGTCAGGAAGAAGGTGATGAGCAATACCACTACATCCGATTTTGGATTTTTCAACAGTCCTTTGAACACCCTCCATCCACTCATGTTATAAGAGACAATGACTAGTACGCCGGCCAGGCAAGCCATCGGAATGTATTGTGCCAGGGGCATCAGGAAAAGGAGGATGAGCAGCAATACTACGGCATGCACGATACCGGCAACGGGTGACTTACCTCCGTTGTTGATATTGGTCATCGTACGGGCAATGGCACCAGTGGCAGGAATACCTCCGAAGATAGGGGATACAAAGTTGGCGATACCTTGGGCGATAAGTTCCGTGTTGGAATCATGACGGTCACCGATGACACCGTCGGCCACTGCAGCCGAAAGCAGCGATTCAATGGCTCCCAGTACAGCAATGGTGATGGCTACAGGGAACAAGTTCTTGATGGCTTCCCAATCAAGCGCCGGAACGGCTGCTTCCGGAAGTTGTGACTTAATGCTGAAACGGTCGCCGATGGTATCGATGCAGGTGATTCCTCCATACATTTTCAGGTAGTAGACGCCTACAGTTACCAGGATGATAGCTACCAGTGATCCTGGAATCTTTTTGGAGAATTTAGGCGTGATGGCAATGATGAACACGCTGACCACACTCACTATGACATTCCACCAATTTACCGTATCGAAGTGGTGGAAATAAAGAATCCATTTTCCAATGAAATCTCCCGGCACTTTTTCACCTTGGAAATCGAGTCCGAAAATATCGGCAATCTGCGTGGTGAAAATTGTGACGGCAATACCGCTGGTAAAGCCGATAATGATGGGGTAGGGAATAAATTTGATGACGGTTCCCAGTTTAAATACTCCTAATAATATAAGGAGAATACCGGCCATCATGGTGGCTACCATTAGTCCTTCAATTCCATACTGCTGGATAATGCCATAAATGATGACAATAAAAGCACCGGTTGGTCCGCCAATCTGTACTTTGCTTCCTCCTAGAAATGAGATGATAAAACCGGCTACAATGGCTGTGATGATTCCTTTTTCCGGACTCACTCCGGAAGCGATACCAAAAGCAATGGCTAATGGCAGGGCAACAATTCCCACGATGACACCTGCCATCAGGTCGGTCATCAGGTCGGCCTTGGTATAGGTTTTCATCATGGTGAAAAGTTTGGGTCTGAATTCTAATCCTTTCATCTATCTTAAAAATGTTACTAATTTAAAAAGAAGCACAAAAGTATATATTTTCTTATATTTGAGCGACCTTTGCGTTAATTATCTTTGAAAAAGATACTGTAAATGGGAAAAGAACTGGGTTTGATTCAAGAATATACTATATTATATGAAATTTTGTTGGGTTGGTATTATTATGCTTGATTGGGGAAACTATTTTTTTGTGTGAATTGTTTTAATATGTAGATAACCTTGTTATAAAAAATGAAGTGTTAATAAAATAGAAAAATAAAATTGTAATAATTGCAAATTTGAATAAATCTATTATATTTGTAGTGTAAACTTGAAAACGTAATTTATTCATCAACTTAATAACTAATAGATATGGGAAAAAGCATTAAAGGAACAAGAACCGAGAAAAATTTGGCAATCTCTTTTGCAGGTGAGTCACAAGCTAGAATGCGCTATACTTATTTTGCGAGTGCAGCCAAGAAAGAAGGTTTTGAACAGATTTCAGCTATTTTCTTGGAAACTGCTGAACAGGAAAAAGAACATGCCAAGAGAATGTTCAAGTGGTTGGAAGGTGGAATGGTGGAAATCACAGCTAGCTATCCTGCCGGAGTTATCGGTTCTACATTGGAAAACCTGAAGGCTGCAGCTGCAGGCGAGAATGAAGAATGGAGTCTGGATTATCCGAAATTTGCCGATATCGCCGACGAAGAAGGTTTCCCGGCCATCGCGAAAATGTATCGTGAGATTGCCGTAGCCGAAAAAGGACACGAAGAAAGATACCTGGCTTTCGTGAAGAATATTGAAGACGAAAAGGTTTTCAAGAAAGATGTAGAAGTAGTATGGCAGTGCCGCAACTGTGGCTATATTTATGTAGGAAAAGAAGCTCCCGAGGTATGTCCGGCTTGCTTGCATCCACAGGCTTACTTTGAAGTGAAGAAAAATAATTACTAATCCATTTTGATTGCATAAATGACGGAAGAGGACTGTGGCTGTTTCAGTTACAGTCCTTTTTTTATTGGGTACGACAAAATAAAATACCTATTTCAAGGTATTGCGTCGTACGTAGGAAGTTCTCATTTTTGTATATCAAATTTTAAATGCAATAAATATGAAAATAAAGTCGGTTATAGGTCGTGAAATACTCGATTCACGAGGAAATCCTACCGTAGAGGTAGAAGTGAAACTGGAGTCTGGTGTGATAGGACGTGCTTCTGTACCGTCGGGAGCTTCTACGGGTGAACATGAAGCATTGGAGTTGCGTGACAAGGACGCACATCGTTACGGAGGAAAGGGAGTCTTGAAGGCTGTCGAGAATGTAAATAAAGTGATTGCGCCGGCATTAATTGGTTGGTCTGTATTGGATCAGCGGGGTATTGATAAGAAAATGCTGGAACTGGATGGCACGCCAACCAAATCTAAATTGGGAGCCAATGCCATTTTGGGTGTATCGCTGGCTGTGGCAAAAGCTGCCGCTGCTTATTTGCAGATACCTTTGTACCGGTATATCGGGGGAGTCAATACGTTTGTGATGCCGGTTCCGATGATGAATATCATCAACGGTGGTTCACACAGCGATGCGCCTATTGCTTTCCAGGAGTTTATGATTCGTCCGGTAGGGGCGCCTTCCTTCCGGGAAGGCTTGCGCATGGGAGCGGAAGTATTTCATGCCTTGAAAAAAGTGTTGCACGATCGCGGGCTGAGTACGGCCGTGGGAGATGAAGGTGGATTTGCTCCGGCATTGAAAGGTACGGAAGATGCATTGGAGTCTATTTTGGCAGCCATCCGGCAAGCTGGATATGTGCCAGGAAAAGATGTGATGATTGGAATGGACTGTGCTTCTTCCGAGTTTTATAAGGATGGAGTGTATGATTACACTGTTTTTGAAGGTGAAAACGGAAAAAAACGTACTTCGGACGAACAGATTGCTTATCTGGAAGAATTAATCAATAAATATCCGATTGATTCCATTGAAGATGGAATGAGTGAAAATGATTGGGAAGGATGGAAAAAACTGACGGAGCGGATTGGAAGCCGTTGCCAGTTGGTAGGAGACGATTTGTTTGTGACGAATGTGGAATTTCTGTCGAAGGGAATTGCTATGGGATGTGCCAATTCTATTTTGATTAAGGTAAATCAGATTGGTTCGCTGAGTGAAACACTGGATGCCATCGAGATGGCTCACCGTCATGGGTACACCACAGTGACGTCTCACCGTTCGGGAGAAACAGAAGATGCGACGATTGCGGATATAGCGGTAGCTACGAACAGTGGCCAGATTAAAACAGGCTCATTGAGTCGTTCCGACCGTATGGCAAAATATAATCAATTACTTCGTATTGAAGAGGAATTGGGTGATTTGGCTGTGTACGGCTATAAGCGCATCAAGTAATTCAAAGATTCATTTAGCCATGAAAAGGAATACAGGGCTGCCGCAGGCGGTTCTGTATTTTTTTGTTTCATACTTTTGTTAATGGATTTTATCGGGCAATGTCAGATGGTTAATATGTGTTGTAAAACATGATTTTTCAGCTGTTTCTTTTGCGGTTTCAACCGGAATGTTTACTTTTGCACTGTGTTTTTCATAGTATTAGATTTAAGGTTAACAAAGGTTGGAGTTCAGCGGAACTCCTTTTTTTATGTCCTTACGTGAGGTCTTCTGTTTTCAATCCGCTTTTATCTTCCTGGTTTTCTGTAAGTTTCCCCTCAGACTGTTTACCTTGTTTTTCCGTATGCGGCTTTTCTGTTCTTTTCCTGTAAACGGTCCGTTTGTTTTTCCTGTGTTTCGTATTCTGAAAATGTCGGCAGGATAACCTCTCTTTTCCTTTATGTTTTCTATGTTTCCGGTGTGTAAACCGTAGGTTTTCCTGCCTGGAACCGTAGGTTTCTGCCGGGTAGAACGTACGTTTCCCGGCAAGGAAACATAAAAAATGCGGGCCGTCCTGTGCAAAAATGTCCCTGCGATGCGGGATTTCCGTGACGTCATTTGCCCTGCTGCATGGAAAAATCCCGGTTCTGTTTGTGGACATGTAGCTCCGTTTCCAGTTTTTCCGGAATTTTTTTCGGATTTTTTGCCTTTCGGGGGAGGAATTTTGGCCGGGATTTCCCAGCTGGGTGAAAAAAATGGTCGCCGGGTTCATTTTTTTCGTCTTCCGGCTGGCGCAGAACTGGCCGTTTTCGGGAAATTCTTGTCCTCCGGTTGGCAAAAAACGGCGATTCCTGGAAAATTTTTGTTCTTTGGATGACATAAAACTGACCGTTCCAGGGGAACAGATCCGGAAAATCCGGGATTTTTTCGGGGGGGGGAGGAACGGATTTTTTCAGGCTTTTCTTTCCGTTCCTTGAAAAAAATGTCCTTGATTGCGGATAAGCTTTACCGTGTTTCGGTTGTTTCTTCTCGTCGGGAACGGTTCATCAACCTGTTTTTTTCTGTGCGCAGCCGCAATTCCTTTATGTGTGCATGCTTCTTCCTGTTTGTCTGCACATGCACGCATGTGCGCGTACACACGCCCGCGCGCCCGCGCGAAATACATAATGTAGGGCTGTTTCCTTCCGTTTTTGAAAGCATCAAAAAACGCTCACATGCAACCGTCTTGTTTACAGTGATTTACAAAAATTCTTCAAAATTTCCGCAAAAAAGTATTGCGTAAAAGTTGCAGAACCGGAAAAAGTGCGTACCTTTGCAA
>OLRA01004716.1_pt1 | contig 10531 bp, 7 predicted proteins | sample 1673011 | NCBI WGS metagenome assembly OLRA01 (sample SAMEA3136746, study PRJEB25190) | human gut metagenome | reverse complement strand
CCATTACCATAGATGAAGAATTTGTGGTACATGATATTAAGATCATTGAAGGAGAGAAAGGATTATTCATTGCGATGCCAAGCAGAAAGGCAGCAGACGGGGAATACCGTGATATCGCACATCCGATCAATTCCGATACAAGAGACCGTATTCAGAAACTGATCCTTGAAAAGTATCAGGAAACAATGGCTGTGGAAGAATAAGAACTGCAGATGAGCGGGCCGCTATGGGGATAGCGGCTCGTTTTTTGCTTATGTTGATGAGAAAAATATACGCATTCATGCAGAAATAAAAGTTGCATTCCTTACTTGCCAAATCCAAAATCTTCTGTAAAATAGAACATACGGAATAGAACAATGGAAATTATTTCATCATATTGAGAGGAACAGAACAATGGAACAGTTAAAAGCAGTCATTCTTGCAGCAGGAAAAGGAACCCGGATGAAATCAGATCTTCCGAAAGTGGTTCACACGATCGAGGGAAAATGTCTGGTAGATTATGCAATTGACGCAGCAATCGGAGCAGGCGCAGATGATATCTGTCTGGTAGTAGGATATAAACATGAAGTAGTGGAGCATAGCATTTCCCACAAAAATGTGAAATTTGCATTACAGGAAGAACAGTTGGGAACCGGCCACGCAGTAAAATGTGCCAGGGATTTCTTAGGGGATGAGGGACAGACTCTGATCTTATTTGGAGATACACCACTTATCACTGCAGAAACATTAAACCGGTTAGCAGAACATCATAAGAAAAATGGCAATACAGTCACCGTGCTTTCTGCGATGATCGGCGATCCAACCGGATATGGAAGGATTATCCGCGATGCGGAAGGCAGATTTGTGAAGAGCGTAGAGCACAAAGACGCTTCACCGGAAGAGTTAGAGTCTCACGAGATCAATTCCGGCATGTACATTTTCGATACAAAAGAATTAAAGGAAGCACTCGATAAGCTGACACCGAACAACGCGCAGGGCGAGTACTATCTGCCGGATACCCTTACCATCATCAAAAACAAAGGACTTAAAGTAGATGCTTTTGCACTCGATGATCCGGAAGATATCACAGGTGTTAACGATCAGGAGCAGTTAGCAGCCGCCGCTGAGATCATCCGCGCGAGAACTGCAAAATAATCTGCCGGAGTTTCGCAATTAACTATGGAAAGCAGAGGAGGGCAGGACATGTTTTTAATTGTAGGATTAGGCAATCCAACAAAGCAGTACGAAAAGACAAGGCACAATATCGGCTTTGATGTCATGGATGCCTTGGCAGATAAATATAATATTAGTATCAGTGAGAACAAGCACAAGGCACTTTGCGGAAAAGGTGTCATTGAAGGCATGAAAGTTGTGCTGGCGAAGCCGCAGACTTACATGAACTTAAGCGGTGAGAGTGTGGCAGAACTGGTCAATTATTATAAATTGGATCCAGAATCGGAACTGATTGTCGTTTTCGATGATATCAGCTTAGAACCGGGTAATATCCGTATCCGCAAAAAAGGAAGTGCCGGTGGACATAACGGAATCAAAAATATTATTGCCATGACAGGCACGCAGAATTTTATGCGCATCAAAGTCGGTGTCGGCGAGAAGCCGAAGGGCTGGGATCTGGCAGACTATGTGTTGGGACATTTCAGTACCGAAGACCGCGCCAAAGTGGAGGAAGCGATCGGACATGCGATGGATGCCACCGTTTTGATGATGCAGGGCGAAGTCGACAAGGCAATGAATGATTACAATAGTAAAAACAAGTAAAACAAAGCATTTGCAGTAATGAGTATTAAGATCATGAAAGTGGGAGAATTCCGGGCTGCAGAGAGGAGCGCGACGGCGTGAGAGCATTCACTGAACCCTTAACACAACTGCAGGGTTATGAAGAGTTAGAGCAGGCAGTGCAGAAGACCGAAGGAGTCATTTTGGTTTCTGGCTGCATTGACGCAGTAAAACCACATATTGTATACAGTGTTCACAATGGTTCTGGCAACAGAATCATTGTTACTTTTCATGAGCAAAAAGCGAAAGAATTGTTGGAAGAATACCGTTTTTTTGATAAAAACGTGGCATATTATCCGGCGAAAGATATTCTTTTTTATCAGTCGGATATCCGTGGAAATGTTCTGACATCAGAACGTATCAATGCCCTGAAAATGATGGCTGAGGAGAAGGAATGTACCATTATTACTACATTTGACGGTCTGATGAATCCGATGCCTGCCCCGGAAAAGTTTATCCAGGCAGTGAAGAAAATCTCCGTGGGCGATACCGTGGAGTTAAACGGACTGACCAGACATCTGGTAGAGCTTGGATATGAGAAAAACTATCAGGCAGAGACGATGGGAGAATTTTCTGTGCGCGGCGGAATCATTGATATTTTTCCGTTAACAGAGGAAACACCGTTTCGAATCGAACTTTGGGGCGATGAGGTGGATTCCATCCGTTCGTTTGATCCGGAGAGCCAGCGTTCCATTGAAAATCTTGAGGAAATCTATATTTATCCGGCGTGTGAACTTGTCCTGACGGAAGAAGAACGGAGAAATGGTGTCGCAAAGATTCAGAAAGAGGCAGAAAAAACTGCAGAGAAGTTCCGCAAAGAGATGAAAACCGAGGAGGCTTACCGCATAAAGTCCATGGCAGACCAGATTGCGGAAGAGACGATGGAATACGGCATTACCGCAGGACTGGATGCCTATCTGTCCTATTTTTGTGAGGAGAGGGTATCTTTATTAGATTATCTGAAAAAAGAAGATTCCATCGTATTTCTGGATGAGACAGTGCGCACGATCGAGCGTGGACAGTCCACGGAAACCGAGTTTTCCGAGAGTATGAAACAACGTCTGGAAAAAGGATATATTCTTCCGGGACAGATGCGCGAACTTTTTTCTTACAAAGAAATACTTGCCCAAATAAATCAGAGACGATGTGTGGCAATGGTTGCACTGGATATGAAGTGTAACCAGTTAAACATCAAAGACCGCATCGCAATCGAAAGCCGTACTGTGAATCCTTACAACAACAGTTTTGAGCTTCTTGTGAAAGACCTGAAGCGCTATAAGAAAAACGGATACCGCATGATCTTACTATCGAGTTCGAGAACCCGTGCAAAACGTCTTGCGGAAGATCTGATGAACGAGGAGCTTCCGGCATTTTACTCGGAAGACTTTGACCGTGTTTTAAGTCCGGGAGAGATCATGACAGGATATGGTAAGGTGAAAAAAGGGTATGAGTATCCGGCAGTCAAGTTCGTTGTGATTTCTGAGAGTGATATTTTTGGCTCGGAAAAGAAGAAAAAGAAACGCCACCGCATGTATGAGGGTGAGAAAATCGCCAGTTTTACTGATCTGAATATCGGTGACTATGTCGTGCATGAAAATCATGGACTTGGAATTTACCGTGGCATTGAAAAAATCGAAGTAGACAAGACCGTGAAGGATTATATCAAGATTGAGTATGCCGGAGGTGGAAATCTCTATATTCTGGCGACACAGCTGGAACTGATCCAGAAATATGCCGGTGCGGACGCTAAAAAGCCGAAATTAAATAAACTTGGTGGACAGGAATGGAATAAGACCAAGACGAAAGTCCGCGGAGCGGTCAAAGAGATTGCAGGAGATCTGGTGCGTTTATACGCAGTGCGGCAGAGTGAGCGCGGTTTTGCCTATGGGCCGGATACTGTCTGGCAGCGCGAGTTTGAGGAGATGTTCCCATTCGAGGAGACGGAAGATCAGGACCTTGCGATCGAGGCAACGAAAAAAGATATGGAGAGCACGAAGATCATGGATCGTCTGATCTGCGGTGACGTTGGCTATGGTAAGACTGAGATTGCCATCCGTGCGGCGTTTAAGGCGGTGCAGGATGGGAAACAGGTTGCATTTTTGGTGCCAACAACCATTTTGGCGCAGCAGCATTACAACAATTTTGTACAGCGCATGAAGGATTTTCCGGTAAATATCGATCTGCTCTGCCGTTTTCGTTCTGCAGGTGAGCAGAAAAAGACATTAGAAAAACTGAAAAAAGGTCAGGTGGATATCATTATTGGTACACACCGTCTTTTATCGAAAGATGTGGTGTTCAAAGACCTGGGGCTTCTGATGATCGATGAGGAACAGCGTTTTGGTGTCACCCACAAGGAAAAGATTAAGCAGTTAAAAAATAACATTGACGTGCTCACTTTAACCGCAACACCAATCCCAAGAACGTTGCATATGAGCCTGATCGGAATCCGTGACATGAGTGTGTTGGAAGAACCGCCGATGGATCGGATCCCAATCCAGACTTATGTGATGGAATATAATGAGGAGCTTGTGCGGGAGGCAATATCCAGAGAGCTGGCGCGTGGCGGACAGGCGTATTATGTATACAATCGCGTGAAAGAGATCGCGGATGTGGCAACGAAGATCGCAGAGCTTGTGCCGGAGGCGAATGTCGCCTATGCGCATGGACAGATGAAAGAGACCGAACTGGAAAATATCATGTACAAGTTTATCAACGGGGAGATCGACGTGCTTGTGTCGACGACGATCATTGAGACCGGACTTGATATTTCCAATGTCAACACCATGATCATCCATGATGCGGACAACATGGGGCTGTCACAGCTCTATCAGCTTCGCGGACGCGTGGGACGCTCAAACCGGACAGCGTATGCGTTTTTAATGTATAAGCGCGATAAGATGTTAAAAGAAGTCGCAGAGAAACGTCTCGCTGCGATCAAAGAGTACACGGAGCTCGGCAGTGGTTTTAAAATTGCCATGCGAGACCTTGAGATCCGTGGCGCAGGAAATCTGCTCGGCGCAGAGCAGCACGGGCATATGGAGGCGGTCGGCTATGACCTCTACTGCAAGATGTTAAACGAGGCAGTCAAAGAGGCGAAGGGTATGAAGCAGGAGGAAAGCTTTGACACCACGATCGACATTGACATCGATGCCTATATTCCGATGGGGTACATCCCAAATGAGGTGCAAAAACTCGATATCTACAAACGTATTGCAGACATCCAGACGGATGAGGAGACGGAGGAGATGTTAGAGGAGCTGATCGACCGTTTCGGTGATCCGCCAAAACCGGTGGAAAATCTGCTTTACATTGCAAAAATAAAGTCATTGGCGCATGAAGTTTATATGACAGAGATTTCGCAAAAAGCCGATACCGTGAAGTTCACGCTTTACGGGAAGGCGAAACTTGATGTGGCAAAAATCCCTGAGTTTATCGCGTCTTATGGCAATAACCTGAAATTTACCATGGATGCCAAAGCACCGTATTTTACTTATTTTTTGAAGAAAAATTCCAGGGAAAAGAATGTGGATGCCAGAGCTGTGATAGAAGATTTTTTAGATGGTGTGAGGGAAAACTTAAAGATTGCGCAGGACTCTGTGAAAAAAGAGTGAAAAATCTTGCGGCACCGGTAAAAAAGCACTATAATAGGAAAAGTGACTATCCATGTATTAAAATCGAGTGGATACATTTAGGAGGCTAAATCCTCTGCTCCCGCAGGGGCAGTCGCATTTTGCTCCGCAAAACAAGGAGGATTTATGAAGGCGAAGAGATTTACAACACTGCTCGTAAGCGGTGTTTTAGCAGCATCTATGTTAGTGGGATGTGGCGGCATAAATAAAAATGCAACCGTTGCAACCTTAGATGGACAGGAAATTAAGTTAGGAGTAGCTAATTTTGCAGCGCGTCTGCAGCAGGCGGAGGCAGATGATTTTTACAGAGCTTATTTTGGAGACGATGTGTGGTCATCCGATCTGTATAACAATGGAACAACCATGGAAGATAACACGAAGAACAGTGTCATCGAGATGATTGAAAATTTATATATTTTACAGAATCATATGGCAGATTATAACGTGACATTGACAGATGATGAGACTGCAAAAATCGCAGAGGTAGCAGCCCAGTTTATGGCAGACAATGATGATAAAGCAATCAATGCACTCGGAGCAACAGAAGATATTGTGAAGGAATACCTTACCTTAGTGACAGTTCAGAGTAAAATGCGTGCAGCAATCGTTGCAGATGCAGACACAAATGTCAGTGATGCAGATGCCAACACAAGTGCATATAGTTATGTCAATGTATCGAAAACCAGTTACAAGGATGCAGACGGAAATACACAGGAATATACAGATGATGAGAAAGCAGAACTTGCAGATACAGTTCAGAAATTCCATGATGCAGCAGCAGACACGACACTTGATACAGCCGCAGATGAGTATGGATATACGGTGAGTACAGGTACATTTTCATCAGATAACACCACATTGGATGAAGAAGTGTTGAACGCATTAGAGGGACTTAAGAGTGAAGGGGAGCTCTCTGACGTAGTGGAGACAGATAATTATTATTATGTGCTCCGCCTTGACGAGATCACAGATGCAGATGCCACAGAGGAACACAGACAGGAGATCATCAGCCAGCGTCAGAGCGATTTATATAATGAAGTCCTTCAGGGCTGGAAAGATGAAGCAGAGTGGGTATTAAAAGATAAAGTGTGGGATAAAGTTACATTTGATAACTTATTCACAACAACCGTAGAATCAACAGAGACAACAGAGACTACCGAAAGCAGCACAACAGACAATGCAGTGACAGAGAATACAGAGGCAGTGGAAGGCACAGAATCTGTACAATAATAGAAAAAAAGAGACAGGATAATCAGAGGAAGCATACAGCTTTGGAGATTATCCTGTTTTTTACTTTACCCAGATGTGCAGCCGCACAGTTGTGCTTGTGCAAAGGGAACGTTTATGCTATTCTAAAAAAAGATGTGTATCAGCAGCTGAGACGTGCAGACATAGCGGAAAACCGAAGTGTACATGCACTGCGGAAGAAAGAATAATAAGAGGAATCTTGCAGCAATGAAAAAAGATAATATAGTACTGATCGGAATGCCTGGAGTGGGAAAAAGCACCGCAGGTGTCATTCTTGCGAAAGTTTTAGGATATGAATTTGTAGATGCAGATCTTGTGATCCAGAAAGAGGAAGGCAAGCTTTTAAAGGAGATCATTGAGGAAGTTGGAACAGACGGTTTTATCGCAGTGGAGAACCGAGTGAACAGCTCGCTTGAGGTCGACCATTCGATCATTGCCACAGGCGGAAGTGTTGTCTATGGAAAAGAAGCGATGGAACATTTGAAAAGCATAGGAACTGTGGTTTATTTACAGCTTCCATTTGAAGAGTTAAACAGAAGACTGAGCGACATCAAAGGTCGTGGTGTTGTTTTAAAAGATGGACAGACTTTAAAAGATCTGTATGAGGAACGTGTTCCGTTATATGAAAAATATGCAGATATCACGGTAAACGAATATGGTCTGAATGTGGAGCAGACCATTGATAAAATTTTGAGTTTGAGGAATGAAAAGAAATGCAAAAAATAGAGTTGACAAAAAAAGTGATCATAGAACTATTTGTGATAGCGGGTTTATTTTTGGTTTTACTGTTTTTTGCAGTTTCACAGAAAGTTACGATCGGACAGAAATACCAGCAGGTTTATTTTAATGGAGAACTTGTAGGAAATATTGCAGGTCATGTATCAGTCGATGATGCGGTGCATGAGGTGCGCCGAGAACTTGCAGCAGAGAGCGATGAACCACTCTGCATGGATTATGAATATTCTTCCAGTAAAGCCAATGATTGGTTTACTCCTTTGATGACAGAAGATGCATTAAAAGAAGCCTTAAAGGAGAAAATGAAAGTATCAGAAATTGAAACACAGGTGCGGGCTTACACAGTAGCAATTGAAGGCTATCGCGGAAATTTCAAAAGTATGGACGAAGTGACGGAATTTTTGAATACGGTCAAAAATGAGGCTGATACGGAAGGACAGTATACAACACAGATTTCCAAAGAAGCCGGACATATCAGTGGTATTTATACAGCACAGCTGACAGAAGTTGATCCGAAAGAGAATACAGAGGTGACACCGGAGGTGACGCTTGCAGATCAGGTGTCTGCCGGAGCCAATGGGGCATTTACCTATCAGATGGAATACGCAATGGCAAATCCAAGGGATGACAGTTACGAGACGGGAACCATTGGAATGGAATTTATAGAGCGTGTCGAAGTGTATGAGAAGTACATTTCCGGGGATGCACTGTCGGATGTGGAAACACAGGTAGAAGAAGTCACAAAAGAAAAAGAAACGAATAAAATATATGTAGTAGAGAGTGGTGATGTACTTTCTGTTATCGCGATGGATCATGATACAACAGTAGCCAATATCATGGCATTGAACGGATTTGACAATGCAGAGGTAAGGATTTATCCGGGACAGGAGATCATCATTGCAGTGCCGGAACCGGATTTAAGCCTTCGCATTAAAAAAGGTGAAGTCTATGAAGAGGATTATAACGCAGAGCCGACCATCATAAAAAATGATGAATGGTATACGACAAAACAGGTGGTACACCAGGAAGGCACGACCGGACACAGAGAGCGTAATGACATTGTCACCTATGAAAATGGAATTGAGGTTGCGAGGGAGCTTGCGCATCAGACGATCATGGTGGAATCGACACCGGCAATCATTGAGCAGGGAACAATCACGCCGCCAACGTATATCAAACCATTGGCAGGTGGGCATTTCACATCAGGATTCGGACGCCGCTGGGGAAGAATGCACAAGGGCGTTGACTGGGGATGCCCGGTCGGAACAACCGTTTATGCATCCAGTGCAGGAACTGTTGTCAGTGCCGGTTACAGCAAAGGATATGGCAATAATGTTGTCATCAGCCATCCGGATGGCAGAATGACACGATATGCACATAACAGTAAATTACTGGTATCAGCAGGTCAGTGGGTAGAACAGGGACAGAGCATTGCACTGAGCGGAAGTACCGGAAGATCTACTGGTCCACATGTTCATTTTGAGATTTATATCAATGGAGTTGCAGTAAATCCATTGAATTATATTGGTCAGTAATGATATAATAAGCGGAAGAAAGAACCGCTTGACAAAAAGATATAATGGTTACTATAATAATGTGTTTGTATGCAACCATTCGATAAGTCTGTAAGTTGATGGCAGACTGGACGAAAATGTTCATAGAGGTGTGATATGGAACAATATGTAATTAAAGGTGGAAATCCTTTGGTTGGAGAAGTTGAGATTGGCGGAGCAAAAAATGCGGCACTGGCAATCCTTTCTGCAGCCGTAATGACGGATGAAACTGTTACGATAGAGAATCTCCCAAACGTGAGAGATATTAATGTATTATTAAACGCAATTCAGGAAATTGGAGCAAAAGTCGACCGAATCGACGCTCACACTGTTAAGATCAATGGATCATTTATCCGTGATTTTAATGTTGACAATGAATATATCAGAAAAATCAGAGCATCTTATTATCTGATCGGTGCTTTGTTAGGAAAATATAAAAGAGCAGAAGTGGCACTTCCGGGTGGATGTAATATCGGAAGCCGTCCAATCGATCTGCATTTAAAGGGATTCAGTGCATTAGGCGCCAATGTTGATATTAAACATGGGCTTGTTCTTGCATCCGCAGAAAAGCTGACAGGAACCCATATTTATCTGGATAAAGTATCTGTCGGAGCAACCATTAACATTATGATGGCAGCTTCTATGGCAGAGGGAAAAACAATTATTGAGAACGCAGCAAAAGAGCCACATGTGGTGGATGTTGCGAACTTCTTAAACAGCATGGGTGCGCAGATCCGTGGTGCTGGTACGGATGTAATCCGGATTGTCGGTGTGGAAAAACTCCACAAGACAGAGTATTCTATTATCCCGGATCAGATCGAGGCAGGAACCTTTATGTTTGCAGCGGCTGCAACAAAAGGAGATGTCACAGTAAAGAATGTCATTCCAAAGCATTTGGAAGCAACCACTGCAAAACTTTTGGAAATTGGCTGTGAAGTGGAAGAGTTTGATGACGCAGTGCGTGTTGTGGCTTCCAAACCGCTTCATCATACACAGGTGACAACACTTCCATACCCGGGATTCCCAACAGATATGCAGCCACAGATGGCAGTTGTTCTTGCACTTGCACATGGAACAAGTATGGTAACAGAGAGCATATTTGAAAACAGATTCAAATATGTAGATGAGTTAAATCGTATGGGATGCCATATTAAGGTAGAGGGCAATACAGCATATATAGAAGGCGTTGATAAAATAACAGGTGCACAGATGTCTGCCCCTGATTTAAGAGCCGGTGCGGCGTTGGTTATTGCTGCTCTTTCGGCAGACGGTATATCTGAAATAGAAGACATTGAATATATACAGCGTGGTTATGAAGATTTTGAAGGTAAACTCAGAGGTCTTGGTGCCATGATAGAACGTGTTGACTCAGAGCGTGAGGCTTTAAAAGCACGCCTTAAAATAGGATAAAAATATTAAAGTGCATCATTCATGGATAAGACATGGATGATGCACTTGTGCAATGTGTTGGTTAAAGGAATTTATATGAAGTTAAGAAATAAGTTAAAAATATCATTTTGCATAATGGTTATATTGCCTGTAATAATGTGTTCGATATTTGCATATGCATTTTTTAAATATCAGGCAACAACA
>OLRA01004713.1_pt1 | contig 10537 bp, 9 predicted proteins | sample 1673011 | NCBI WGS metagenome assembly OLRA01 (sample SAMEA3136746, study PRJEB25190) | human gut metagenome | reverse complement strand
AGTTCAAGATTTACTTGGAAGAGATCCTATTAAAGTAAACTTAGAAGAAATTATGGGATATGTTCAAGATAAAGTTGTCATGGTTACTGGTGGTGGAGGATCTATTGGTAGTGAGTTATGTCGACAAATTGCTAAGAGTCATCCTAAACAATTAATTATTGTAGATATTTATGAAAATAATGCTTATGATATTCAATTAGAATTACAACGTAAATATCCTAAATTAAATTTAGAAACAATGATTGCTTCTGTTAGAGATCAAAATAAGATCAATGATTTATTTGCTTATTACCATCCAGATATTGTTTATCATGCAGCAGCTCATAAGCATGTACCTTTAATGGAAGATGCACCACATGAAGCAATTAAAAATAATGTTTTTGGAACTTTAAATGTTGCTAAAGCTGCAGATCAATATGGAGTTAAAAAGTTTATTTTAATTTCAACAGATAAAGCTGTTAACCCAACCAATATTATGGGTGCTTCAAAAAGATTATGTGAAATGATTGTTCAATCATTTGATAAGAAATCAAAAACAGAATTTGTAGCTGTACGTTTTGGAAATGTATTAGGATCTAATGGATCAGTTATTCCATTATTTAAAAAACAAATTCAAAATGGAGGACCAATTACAATTACTCATCCTGATATTATTCGTTATTTTATGACGATTCCTGAAGCTGTTTCACTTGTATTACAAGCAGGTGCTTATGCTCATGGTGGGGAAATCTTTGTCTTAGATATGGGAAAACCTGTTAAGATTTTAGATATGGCTAAAAACTTAATTAAATTATCGGGATTAGAGCCAAATGTAGATATTGAAATTAAATTTATCGGTCTAAGACCTGGTGAAAAGTTATATGAAGAAATGTTGATGAAAGAAGAAGGTATGCAAACAACACCTAATAAGATGATTCATATTGGTAAACCTATTGAGTTATCTCATGATTTCTTTGATCAATTAGATCATCTTTATCAAGTGGCTTATGATGAAGATAGTAATATTAGAAAAGAAGTTCATCAAATGGTTGATACATATCATTATGATGAAAATACAACACACGGTGTCAAATAATCTAACAATCAAATGTTAGATTTTTTTGTATATTAATAAAGATTTAAAAAAAGTTTATAATATGGAAAAGATGTATGTATTAAATGGGTTGAACGAAGTGAGGTTAAATAGCCTCACTTTTATTTCTATTCATTTTTATTGACAAATAGGATGAGTTGAATTAATATATAAGTAGGAATTATTCCTAACAAGGAATAGAGAAGAGGAGATATAATATGGCTAATAAATATGCAGGAACACAAACAGAAAAAAACTTAATGGAAGCATTTGCGGGAGAATCTCAAGCAAGAAATAAATATACTTACTTTGCTTCAAAAGCTAAAAAAGAAGGTTTTGAACAAATCTCATCATTATTTTTAAAAACAGCTGATAATGAAAAAGAACATGCTAAAATGTGGTTTAAAGAATTAAATGGTATTGGAAATACAGCTGAAAATTTAGTAGCAGCAGCTGAAGGTGAAAACTACGAATGGACAGATATGTATGAAGGTTTTGCAAAAACTGCAGAAGAAGAAGGGTTTCCAGAACTTGCAGCTAAATTCCGTATGGTTGGAGAAATCGAAAAACATCATGAAGAACGTTATAGAGCATTATTGCATAATGTAGAAATGCAAGAAGTTTTCGCTAAAAGTGAAGTCAAAGTTTGGGAATGTCGTAACTGTGGACATATCGTTGTTGGTGAAAAAGCACCTGATGTTTGTCCAGTATGTGATCATCCACAAGCATACTTTGAAGTTCATGCAGAAAATTATTAATGAGAAAGATGCTTCGGCATCTTTTTTTTATATTCTTATATAAATGTTGATATTGTTATATTTTTTAGTGCTTTTTGTGGATATCTCCCTATAAATATGTTTTATCTTTAGGACATTTATGTTCAGACATTAATCAAAGTATTTTATCTGCTGTATTACCATTTTTAATTGCAACATATCATTATGATTATACAACAGCTGCCATGTTAGTTACGGTATCAAATGTTTTTGGAGCTTTCGTTCAACCATTTATTGGGATGTTGTCGGGTAAAAAGAATAAACTATTATATATGACATTAGGCGTATTACTTGCTTCAGGTGGAATGGTAGTTACGGGTTTTATTTCTAATTTCTTTGGATTATGTATTGCAGTCATTATGAGTGGAATTGGAGTAGCGATGTTCCATCCTCAAGCTGCCAAACTTTTCAATAGTGTTTCTAGTAAAAATGCGAAAGGAAAAGGAATAAGTATTTTCTCTTTTGGTGGTAAGGTTGGTTTTACATTAGGACCAGTTTATACAGCTTTTTTAATGAATTTATTTGGGATGAAAGGAACAATTCTTTTCTTGATTCCTGGTATTGTTTTTGGAATTGTTTGTTCTTTCTTTAATAAAGATTTTGAAAATTTGGATGTTTTAGAAGTTGAAAAGAAAGAAGAAGTAAAAAGTGAACAAAAGGATGATTGGAGTGGTTTTATTAAATTATGTGGTGTTGTTTTTAGTCGTTCTATTCTTTCTAATGGAATTTCCACATTCTTAGCGTTTTATTTTATTCAACAATTTTCTAAACCAAATTCATTCGCAAGTATGTTATTGAGTGTTTTTTATGGAATAGGATCGATTACTCTTTTAGGTGGAGGAATTGCCGATTGTTTTGGACATCGTAAAATGGTACGTCTTAGTTTTTGTATCTTCTTACCTGCAATCTTTATTTTTACTAATACAAGTCATTTCGTGATTGCCTTAATAATGCTTATTTTCATGACATGTGGTGAAAGTCTTTCTTATAGTCCAATGGTTGTTTTAGGATAAAAGTATATACCTAATCATACTAGATTTGCCTCTGGTATTACTTTAGGTTTAGCGGTAAGTATTGGCGCAGCATTATGTCCTGTTCTTGGCTATGTTTCAGATGCTTATGGTTTAAATTATGCTTTTATTATTATGACAATTGTTTGTGCAATTGCTCTTGCTTGTTCAATGTTATTACCAAATGTGGAGGAAAAATGAAGAAAAGTGGTGTAATCAAAACGTACATATACTTTATCAAATAGAAAAGAATCACCAAAAGATTTTAATGAATTTTTTAAATAAATAGATTAAAATAAAAGAAAAGGGGTGATTGGATGCAAGATTATAACTCTTATGATTTATTTGTAAAAAATCCACGTATTCATACCAATTTTCCTTTTCTTGCTCTTGATTGTAATAATAAAAAAACAATTCCACCGCGTATGCGTTTTCAAGAAATGCATTGGCATGAAGATATGCAAATAACTTATGTTTTAGAAGGAATTATAAAAATTATTTCACTTGGAAAAACGATAGAAGTTCATCAAGGAGAAGCTGTTTTTATTTCTCAAAGAGTATTTCATCAGTTTATCGAAGTAGAAACAGCACATTATCGTTCTTTTCTTTTTCCAAAAAGTTTTATTAATTTTTATGAAAAAAGTCCTATGGAAAAAGAAATTGAACAAATGAACATTGGAATTTGTCTTTTAAAACAAAAAGAAATAATCGACATTATTAAAAACATCAATCATGTATCTTTTGAATTTTATCAAGAAAAACATAAAGAATACTATTTAGCAACACAACTTGTTCAATTTATGTATTATCTTTTATTACAAGCAGATCATGAAGAAAATACTTTACAAGATTATCATCATAGTTTACAAAATGTCTCGCTTTTATTCATTTACATTATCAAGAAAATATTTCTCTTGAAGAAATTGCTTCTTATGGAAATATGAGTGTTGGTCATTGTGGAAGACTTTTTATGCAAGTTCTTCAAACAACACCGTATGAATATTTAATCAATTATCGTATTAAAAAAAGTATACCTCTTCTTTTAAGCGATAATTTAAATATCACCGAAATCTCAGAAAATGTCGGCTTTTCAAACGCCAGTTATTACACAGAAATATTTAAAAGAGTTATGGATTTGTCGCCTACTAAATATAAAAAGGAAAAATTAAAAAGTATTTCTTCTTTTTAAAAAATCATATTCTATTTAAAAAGAGCTATTGCCTATTAATTTTTTATTTTATGTCGATTTTTGTTTTTATTATTAGTAAATTTTAAGTTTAGTATGTAAAACTAACTTTTTCATTTTTCGTGTTATTATATGTAAACAATAAGTTTATAATTTCTAAACAACAATAGCTATTATATAAAAATACCAATATTTTTTCAATAGTTTTTTGAATTTTTTTGTTTTTTATTAATAAGTTTGAAAATGTGTAATTTACTTATTTTTATCCTTTTATTTTTCATAATTGTTTATATTAATTATTTAAAAGTTTAGTATGTGTAACTACTTTCTAATTAAATATGATTTTCTTCAATATAATATACTAATATTAAGAATAAATTCATTTAATATAAATTTAAATTTTTTATCTTTAAATATATTTTTGTCTTACAATTAAAAAAGTATTGATTTTACCAATACTTTTTAATTTATTATTCTCTTTTTTTCAAATTCAATAACTTAACATCTTATTTATATAGTTCTATAATTATTATATAAAATGGTTTTATGATATAAACTTTACTGATGTGTGGAGGTATAATAATGGTTATTTTTAAATTTTTTACAGTTGGTGACTATGAAAAATTAGAACATTGGATTAATAAAATGTGCTTTAAGGGATATGCCTTAAAAGATTATAGCTTCGGTAGATTTTACTTTGAGCCTTGCATAGAAAATGAATATTATTATTCTATTGAGCTATTTGAAAACTTGCCTTCATCTTTATCTAGCGAAGATTTTTTTAATTACTTAAATGATGAATGTAACATAGAATATGTGTGTAAATTTAGAAACTTTGCCTTTTTTAGAAGAAAAAAGTCAAAGGGAAAGTTTAGTTTGTTCACAGATATTAGCCAAAAAGTATCTTACTTTAAAAGGATTTTGACTTTTAGATTTTCTTTAGCTTTATTTTTGATAGTATTTTCATTTCTTATTTTATACTATCCTCCACTATACTTATCAGATAAAGTTTTCTCATTTTTATTACTCTTTATAGCAATCATGATTATAATCGTAAATATATCAAGTTTTTTTAAATATGAACAATTAAAAAAATAGATAAATCCTAATTCTTAGTTTTTATCTATTTTTTATTATATATTTAATTATGCTACTTTTCTTTTTGTAAATATATTTTCATACATGTATTCTTTTCTATATTTAAATATTAAACTTAAAGAAATGATAAGAGTTGTAAACTCTGCAAAAGGTACAACTAACCAAACTCCATTTACACCAAAGATATTTGGTAATATACTTATGCCCACTGCAAAGAATATAAATGTTCTAAGTAAAGAAATTAAAGCAGACACCTTTCCATTTGAAAATGCTGTAAACATTCCCGATGAAAATATATTAATTCCCTCAACTAAAAATCCTATAGAAAATAATAAAAATCCATTGTGAGCTATATCAAATAAATCCGTATTCTTTGTTGCAAATATGGATATAAGTATTTCTGACATTTGTCTAGATATTACAAAGGTAGTAACCCCAAATACGGAAATTATTATTAAGCTGTATTTTATTAATTTTTGTAATTGATCTTTATTTTGACTACCATAATTATAGCTTATGCGAGGTTGCACACCTGATGTAAATCCTATATACGCCGCATTTAATAACATTTGGATATAAAGCATAATTGTTATGGATGCTACACCATCTTCACCTAATAATTTAATCAATACTAAATTATATATAAATGTAGTAACTGCTTGAGATAATTGTGTTACCATTTCAGATGAACCGTTAGCACAACTATTTTTTATTACATTAAAATTAAACTTAGTTTTCACAAAATGAAGAGTGTGTTTTTTATTCATAAAATAAACTATTCCCACAAATGATGGAACAATATATCCTATACAAGTTGCAAGGGCAGCTCCTCTAACACCCATATTTAATTTAACTATAAAAACATAATCTAGTACTATATTTACTATTCCACCAACTATACCGCTTATAAGTCCTAAATTAGGCACTCCTGCTGTAACAAGGAAATAATCAAAATAAATTTTTAAAAGTATGAATGGTGTAAAAATAACCATAAATAATAAATATTCTCTACTATTAAAGTATAAAGCTTTTGTTGATCCTAAGGCATAAATGATTTCTTTCATAAAAACAATACTTATAATTTCAATTACTAAACCTATTACTAAAGCACTTATAGTAATTAATGTGAAGTTTTCTCTAGCTTCTTTGTCTTTGCCTTCTCCCATTTTTCTAGCTACTATGGCACTACCTCCAGTAGCAAACATAATTCCCACACCTAAAATTAAATTTATAACGGGAAAAACTATATTGGTGGCAGATAAAGCATTGGCACCAACAAATTGAGAAATAAACATACCATCTACAATTGTATAAAATGAAAAAAATATCATCATAGCTATTGTAGGTAAAGTATATCTAACAAGTGATGTTAGTGTTACTTTTTTTGTAATGAATTCTCCATAATCTCCTCCTTGAAATTCATATTAATGTAATATATAATAAACTATCCTGTAAGAGGATAGTCAAGAAGGAGGATGTTTAATATGAGTGAAATTAATAAAAAATATTTCTCCACAGGAGAGTTTGCCAAATTATGCAATATAAATAAGAAGACTCTTTTTCATTACGATGAAATAGGACTTTTTAAACCAGAGAAAGTTTTAGAAAATGGATATAGATATTATTCCACATATCAATTGGAGGTTTTTAATGTTATTTATACTCTAAAAGATATTGGAATGCCCTTAAAGGAAATCAAAAACTTCATGGATAAGAGAAATCCAGATAACATTGTAGAAATTTTTGAATATGAAACTAGTGAAATTCAAAAAGAAATTGAAAAATTAAAAAGAAAACAAGAGATAATCTCTAATAAAATCAAAATCATCAAGGAATCAAAAAATATTTCTCAGGATATTTTTTTAGAACACCAAGAAGAAGAATATATCATACTTAGCAATAATATTGATAAAACAAAAGAACCTTATGATACATATACTTATATGAATCATTTAGATTACTGCTATAATAATAATTTATATATAGGTTATCCTGCTGGTTCTATTAAAACTTTAGATGATTTAAATAGCACCAACCCTTATGATTATAGTTATTATTATACAAAGGTAAATAAAAATCCTAATAATAAAAATATAACTATCAAACCTGAAGGCGATTATGTTGTTGGCTATTTCAAAGGTTATTTTTCTCAAGCACATATTTTCTATGAAAAACTCATGTCATATATTAATAAAAACAACTTAACAGTTGTTGGGTATGCTTATGAAGATGTTTTAATTGATGAGGTTGCCATAAGAAATATAAATGAATATGTCTTAAAAATCTCCATCCAAATAAAATAAACTTATGAATTTGTTATTTTTTTACATATTTATACTTTCTTCTTAGTAAATATGATAAACTTATATTTACTGACAAGAAAGGGGAAAAGATATGTATATAATTATAATGCTATTCTTATTATTTATTACATTTTTCATATCTAGGAAAAATGCTAGCTATAGGATATTTTTAATTACAGTAAATACTATTATTTCTTTAGTTTATATCCTATGGCGTATTACAGTTATACCTATTCACCATGGATTAATTAGTTTTATTTTAGGTGTAACACTTTATTTAGCTGAATTATTAGGGCTAGTTGCATTTTTTAATTTTCAATATTTATTTGCAAAAAAATACAAGCTAGAGTTAAAAACTTTAGATAATTTTAAAAATGGCAACATTCCATCTGTAGATGTTTTAATCTGTACTTATAATGAACCATTGAGTTTATTAGAAAAGACTATTGCTGCATCTACAAATTTAATTTATCCCAAGGATAAATTAAATATTTATGTTTGTGATGATGGTCGCAGAATTGAGTTAAAACAATTATGCAACAAATATCGGGTAAACTATATTACTAGAGAAGATAATGAAGGTGCAAAAGCTGGTAATATTAATAATGCTTTAACTCATATTAAAGGTGATTTATTTGCAGTACTTGATGCTGATATGATTCCTAAGAAGGAATTTCTTCAAAAGACTGTTGGATACTTTTCTGACGATAATATGGCATTTGTCCAAACTCCACAAGTATATTACAACCTAGACATTTATCAATATAATCTTGGTAGAAATATTCCCAATGAGCAAGACTTTTTCATGAGGGATATTCAAGAAGCAAGAGCATCTAGAGATGCCGTTTTACATGTGGGTACAAATGCTATCTTTAGAAAAAAATATGTGGAAGAGATAGGTGGATACCCAACTTGTTCCATAACTGAAGATATGGCTGTTGGTATGCTTTTACAAGAAAAGGGGTATTCATCTGCTTTAATTAATGAAGAGTTAGTTTTAGGTCTTAGTGCCAATACCTTTACTGAGTTAGTTAAACAAAGAGATAGATGGTGCAGAGGAAATCTTCAAGTTCTTAAACACTTTAATCCTTTATTTTCAAAAGGGCTAAGCTTTGGACAAAAAATCGCCTACTTCGATGGTGCCGTATATTGGTTTTCCAATTTACAAAAAATAGTTTATATAGTTTGTCCATTAATTTATCTACTTACATCTAAATTAATTATAAATGCTACTATTTATAGTTTACTTAGTGTATATATTCCTTTTTTAGTTGGACAACACCTTATATTTAAAACGTTTTCGCCAAAAAGTAGAAGTATCAAATGGGCTCATTATTATGATACAGCTATGGCACCACATTTAACTTTATCCATAATAAAAGAGATTTTATGTCTTAATATAAAGTTTAATGTTACTTCAAAAGAAGTAGTTCTTGATAAAAAGAATTTTCAATTTAGAGTTGTATTTCCACATATAATTTTAGCTATAGTTAGTATAATAGCTTGGGGTGTATCAACAAAACTTGTGTTAGAAAATAATATGCACTTTGGAGCATATTTAATAAATATGGGATGGAGTATTTTTAATTTCATAGGTGCATTAATTAGTTTAAAAGCAGCTTATCAAAAACCTATTTTTAGAATAAGCGAACGTATCTCTATAAATGAGGATATTACAGTAAAACTATATAATAAACAAAATAATTTAATAATTGGAAAGCTATTAGATATATCAGAAAAAGGTATAGGTATTTTACTAAATGAAAAAATAACAGAAGATTTAAATTTACACATAAAGGATAAAATCCAAGTAAATTTATTAAATAATGATTTTGACTGCTCTATTTCTAGATTAAACAATAAAATTATAGGACTTCAATTTAAAAATATTACGCCAGACAAAATGAAAGTAATCATGAGTATATTTACAGAAAACATGCAGCCACATTATGATAATAAAAAAATTCAAAATTATATTATAACTGATAATAAAGAATCTATTTGTGCATAAAAAAAGATGAGTTTAACTCATCTTTTTTTGTTATCCTAGGATTAATTTTAAATGCTCTTGTAGGATATGTATACCTGTAGTATTTTCTCCACCTCTTGGTATTATTATATCCGCATATTTTTTAGAAGGTTCAACAAATTGCTCATGCATTGGTTTTACAGTTGTCACATATTGTGATAATACTGATTCAACACTTCTGCCTCTTTCTTTTGTGTCCCTTAATATACGACGCATTAAACGCTCATCTGCATCTGTATCAACGAATACTTTTATGTCCATAAGATCTCTAAGTTCTGGATCTTCAAATATTAATATACCCTCTACTATTATTACTTTTTTAGGGTGCGCAAGTACTGTTTCTTCTGATCTCGTATGTCTAGTATAATCATATACAGGAACTTCAACATCTTGTCCTGCTTTTAATTTTTTTATGTCTTCTATCATTCTTTTTGTTTCAAAAGATGATGGATGGTCATAATTTAAATTTTGTCTTTCTTCTATAGTTTTGTCATCATTAGCTTTATAGTAACTATCATGACAAATTAATTCTATATCATCTTTAAAAAATTCTTTTATATAACTTACTATAGTTGATTTTCCTGATGCAGTTCCACCTGCTATACCAACAACACTTACTTCTTTCATATTATCTTCCACCTACTTATATATTTTTACACTTACTTTTGTCCAAATACAAAAGTCCGCTATTAATCTATATCTGCAATATTTTATCATATTTCTATAGATAATTATCATGGAAAAAATATCCATTATCATTCATAAAAATATTATAACATAATTCGACCTTTTTTTCTTGAAAATTTGATTTATTACAATAATTTACTCATTATAGATTTCCACAGTAATCTTTTTTTATTACTAATATGATAAAAAAGTCATTTCCAAAATTCTAAAATTTTATGTAACTTTTTGACATAATATTTATTTAGCCTTTGAGAAGGATTTTTATAAATATAGATAGAACTTTATAAATATCAAAATATAATAATCATAGCTCCCCCAAATGGCTGTGATTATACAATACATCTTTTTAAATTTCCCTAGAAAGAGTTGATTTCAA
>OLRA01004712.1_pt1 | contig 10537 bp, 10 predicted proteins | sample 1673011 | NCBI WGS metagenome assembly OLRA01 (sample SAMEA3136746, study PRJEB25190) | human gut metagenome | reverse complement strand
ATCAAAAGTCTCTTGTGAAATTCTTTCCTTGTCATAATATCCCTCATTTCTTTTTAGTGTTTACCCAATGAAATGTAAATTCATATTTCTTCGTGTCTCAAAGCAAGAACAAAAATCGATTTGGGTTGCAACTCAATTATAACATAAGAGAAATTATTGCGTCAATGAAAGAATTGCCTGCTCAAATCACCAAGATGCCCTTGTGGTTTATGAAAAATATAAAACACCGATTTTTCCTTGTATTTTATATACGCTTATGATACTATTGGAATAGATAATATTTTATACAAAACACATAAATATACAACAAAATAGATAATATATTATCTGTAAAAAACACATAAAGGTGGCATAAAATGGAGAAACTAATATGGGAGACAGCAGAGGAAATCGATATGAAGCTGGCGGGCAGAATACGAGGGATTCGCAAAAGGCGTTCGATTTCCCAGAAAAAATTATCGGAAATGAGCGGTGTAAGTTACGGCTCAATTAAGCGTTTTGAGACGACAGGGCAGATTTCACTACTCTCTTTAACGAAGCTTGCATTTGCTCTGAATGAGGTGGATGAGATACGGAATTTATTTACGGATGTTCCATATCGAAGTATTCAGGAGGTTATCAATGAGGGAAAATAAAGTGTTGCATGTTTATTACGGGGAGCGGCTTGTAGGGACGATGGCACTTACGGAATCAAAAAAAGCAGCATTTGAATATGCTGATGAATGGCTGGCGGACGGTTTTTCTATCAGCCCTTTTTCACTTCCATTGGAAAAGAAGGTTTTTGTTCCCACAAAAGATTATTTTCGAGGTTTATTCGGCGTGTTTGCAAAAGGTCTTTGTTCCGACGAGCCAAGCGTTTTCCGGATTGTGGGGCGTGTTTGCCGATAGTCTGCCGGATGCGTGGGGGCAGTTATTGTTAGATAGAATGTTAAAAAAACATGGGATAAATAGAGATGAATTTTCAATTATTGACCGTTTGGCAGTAGTAGGAAATCAAGGGATGGGAGCACTTATTTATCGCCCCGAAAGAAATCTGTCCTATGGTCAGGACGTGGATAATCTGGACGAACTGGCAGAAGAGTGTCAGCGTATTTTGAATACAGAGGAGTCAGAAAAGCTGGATGAATTGTATCGTCTGGGTGGAACCAGTGGCGGAGCCAGACCTAAAGTAATGATGGAAATGGATGGGGAGCCATGGATTATTAAATTTCCGGCGCATGTGGACCGTGCGGATATTGGAAAAATGGAATACGATTATTATCTGTGCGCCGGGCGGTGTGGAATTACGATGAGTGAATGTAATTTGTTTCCGTCAGATAAATGCAGCGGCTATTTTGGTACGAAACGCTTTGACCGGAAAAATCAGCATGGAGAAATGGAAAGAGTGCATATGTTGACAGTGGCGGCACTTTTGGAGTTGGATTTTGAGCAGCCTGTTCTTGATTATCAGGATTTGATGAAACTTACGAAAATAATAACCAATAATTCACCAGAAGATTTGGAGAATATGTACCGCCGTATGTGTTTTAATGTGTATGCTCACAATCGAGACGACCATGCAAAAAACTTCTCTTTTCTTTATGAAGAGGAGAAAAAGTGCTGGCGGCTGAGTCCGGCGTATGATTTGACATATAGCATGACATATTATGGAGAGCACACGACAACTGTGGCTGGAAATGGGAAAAATCCGGGAAGCAAAGAATTAATTTTTGTAGGAACACAGGCCGGCTTATCAAAAGAAAAGTGCCGAAGCATCGCAGTGGAAATCAAAAATTGTGTTTCTGATATGCTTTCAGAATATTTGAATCCATAAAATGCGAATTTCCGGCACTTTTTTCTTTATCATTTTGCAGCTTTTACGCTGACTTTAATTTTAGCATTTACACCATTTTGGGCAACGGCGTAAATTGTCGCTTGCCCTGCTTTTTTTGCTCTGATTTTACCTTTCTTTGATACGGTCAGTACAGAGGAATCACTCACAAGGTAGCGGATTTTTTGAATGTGCCAGCAGGTTTTTTTCCCTTTTGGTACAATTACTTTTGCTCGTATTTTCTTAGTGCTTCCGATTTTTAAGGAAAGTTTTTTACCACTGCGGATTTTTACGCGCGAAGGATTTTCATAAGTTTTACTTCCTTTCGTCAGCGAATGTAATTCCAGTGATTTACTGATTGCAGTTTTTTTCTTCCCGATAATGCGGTAAGCCGTAATACGGTATTTATACCACGTATCTTTCTCGCATTTTTTGTGAGTATAAGAAGTGGTTAATCGGTTTTTAATATCGGCAATTTTCTTTACTTTACGCTCTTTTCCGTTTTCGTTGCAGGCAGAGGCGTAAATGAAATATCCGTCCGCATTTTTTACCGGATTCCAGAAAAGTTGGTTAGCGTTTTCGCTTGCTTTTACCGGTTGAATCAGCTTTTTGCTTACGGAAGCTTTGACTGGTTTTTTCGTAGGTGCTACGGTTGGCGCAGCGGTTGGAACCTGAGTTGGAACAGTCGTTGGTGCTATGGTTGGTGTTATCGTCGGAGTAGCCGTTGCCCGCTGCGTTGGAGTGACAGTCGGCGTAGTGGTTGGTGTGGCAGTCGGTGTAGCAGTTGGTGTAGCAGTCGGTGTAGCAGTTGGAGTCGGGCTTGGGGATGGTGATGGTGTCTGTCCCACCTCGGTTGGTTCCGGCAGAGGTATGTATTTATCGTAATAAACTTTAAGTATCGTGGCATTGTTTGGCTTAACAATTCCAAATGTAGCAGTATAATCACCACCCTCTATATATCCATTTGGAGTCTTAATTTCTGCATAAACGGTCTTCCCAATGTAGGTTGGGGGGCTTACGTATTCGTTCAGCAGTTTATAGTTACCATCTTCTGTTTCCTGATAGTAGAGTACCTTATAGGTTGTTTTCTCCGGTTCATAATACAAATTCATTTGGTAATGTGTATCCGCGTTTTCGAGTGTGACAGAGGAATCCTGCGGTGTGATTGTGCTTATGTGATAGTAATCATTACTATATTTTGTTGCATAGCTGGCATCTGCGTCAGCTACAGTGACAGTGTCGCCAACGGCAGCTGTCATAACCTCGGAAGATTCTGCCTTTTCATAATTTTCTGTGTCCGGATTAAACTTCCAGTAATTGATTCGATAAGATGCCTCTTCGTCAATTGGTTTATAATCATTGGTAAACTGGAAGGCGTGCAAAGTTGTATTCGCCTTGGAGGCATTGATTGATGAAGAAAAACCAATCAAAGCCTTTTTGTTGTCAAAACGGGAGTGAAGGTCAATTTCTTTTTCAATCTGCGGTTTGGCCGGTCTTTTCGCATTGGCAAAATCGCCATTGGCATAGCGGACATACATTTTTTCACCATCGTAGTCAATCCATACGGTAAAAAGCCTGTCATTTACCCCTGCGTCTGCAAAACGGGTGGCACAGGTGGAAGAATCACTGACTTCAATACTCTTTTTCGAGGTGTCCTGATAGGCAGCCTCTAACTTATCTGTGTCATCCAGAACGCCACCTGCACAGGCATCAAAATAAGCAAGATTCTCGTACGCCGTATAGTTTTTTCCGTCTTTTGTTTTTTCAACCGTTTTGGTTGGGTCAAGACCGTTTAGGTAATAAATGGCATCGTGACGGGCATGGTCGCTGTTTAGCGTGATACCGATATGGTCAAAGCGTTCGGCATACTTGTAATTGCGGTAAGCCACGTACTCTCTGCCGTCCGTGCCCTCATAAGGATTAAAGTTTTTTTCGTAGTCATTTTTCCCGGTATAGGTTTGGTCTTTGTGAAAGTATAATTGGTTATCATAATCCCAGCTTTCATAGGAATATGGGCGATTTTCATCATATGGATATACGTCGCCCGTTTTATTCATGTTACAATAGGCACCATTATATTGGGAATCCATTTCGACCATGAGTCTTTTTTCGTCACATTGCATGCCGAATGGATAGGTGTCACCACCGGAATACGTATACGCTAAATCTTCCGGATCGGATATGTAATCTTCCATGAAAAAGGCAAGGCCGTCGCCGCCGACTTCTCTGGCGAATTCTTTCCCTCCTGCCTGTTTGGTGTTGACGCAGGCGTCCGGGAGTGAAAAGGTAAATTTTGTGGAAAACTGCGATCTGCTATTTAGCGGAACCAGTTGATTTAGTGTGATTATTGTGGAACGGTAATCAGAGGTACTTTTATTCGGATCTTCTTCGGCGGCGGATTCGGGTGCAGAATACGGTTTTGCCACGTCAAACAGCCGGATTACTTTTTCCGGGGTTTCCTTTTTTGAATATGGATTTTTTTTAATACCATAAGTGTCTGAGCTGGGTTGGTAGCTTTCAATAGCCAGTGAACCTTTGTGTGGCTCTCCAGCCGCATTAGAGTCCATCACCCAGGATTCTTCCTTAAATTCCTCTCCGGTACCCTCGCCCTCGGCAAAAGTCATTACGGCAGGCTCTGCTGCCGCCGCTTTTTTTGTCTGATTTAAGGATGATGTTACCGGTACATTTGCCAAGGGGAGTACCAGCCCCAGAAGAAGAGACGTAATCAAAAGTCTCTTGTGAAATTCTTTCCTTGTCATAATATCCCTCATTTCTTTTTTGTGTTTGCCTCATGAAATGTAAAATCATATTTCATTGCCAGAGCCATAAACAATTTATTCATGACCTGACCGGTGATTTCCCGGATTTTTAATTTCCCAATATAAGCGATGGTTTCACGCTGTATATCATCCGGTACATGATATGCGCCAAGCGTTACTCTTAGAAACCGCTCAAGTTTCTTTTCCAAAGTAAAATACATATCACATTTTTTTGCAATATAGGCACGCATACATCCGGCTGTCCCAATTTCCATTTCGTAAAAATCACTTTCCTGAAAGTCTTTATTATACTGCCTGAAAATCATCGCGATTTTTTTTGCTGTATGCTTGTGAATATAATCCATCAATGCCGGCTGCGTGTAGACTTCCATGTAAATATCCCGCAGATGTTCATTCATCTCGGTAAGCGTTAACTGAATACAGGTTTCAACGGCGTAGAGAAGCACCGGATTTTTCCCGGTTCCGATGATTTTTTCTGCTACACCAAACTGATTTTCAAACATGAATTCTGTAAGTTCTGCAAGAACGCCATCTTTTGTGTGAAAAATGGAGTGAAAACTGCTGCCGGATACGCCTGCATCATGAAGAATTTCCGTCATCGTTGTCTCGTGATATCCCTTTTCTATAAACAAGCGGACACTGGATGACAGAATTTTCTGCTTCGTTTCTTCACTGTCGTATTTTCTTGCCATGTACTTTGCATTCCTCCTTCCTTTTTTATTTTATGTAAAATCCCTTCGTGTGTCTCGAAATAGAAATGAATTGCTATTTGAGTTGTAACCCAATTATAGCATGTGGGGAATTATTATGTCAATGAAAGAATTGTCTATGGACAGAATTTGCCGGAAATCTTATAATGAAAGGGATTTATATACGATAAGGGGAAAAGGTATGACATTACAACAGTTAAAATATCTGGTGACAGTTGCGGAGTGTGGGAGCATTTCAGAAGCAGCACAGAAACTTTTTATTTCGCAGCCAAGTCTTAGTGCGGCAATTCAAAATTTGGAAAAGGAAATGGGCGTGACTGCTTTTTCACGCTCCAGCAAAGGTGTTGTGATAACGAGAGAAGGTGAGGAACTGCTTGCCTATTCACGGATGCTTTTGGAGCAGGCGGATATTATGCAGGAGCATTTTGGCAAGGACAAAAACCGGACGCCGAAATTTTCGGTGTCGTGCCAGCATTATTCCTTTGCGGTCAATGCGTTTGTGGATTTGGTGAAACAGTACGATGCCAGCCAGTACAATTTTATTTTGCGTGAGACGCAGACCGGAGAGATTATTGATGACGTGGCGCAGGGGAAAAGCGAGGTTGGAATTTTATATTTGTCGGCGCACAACGAGGAAGTTCTGACAAAACTTATGAGGAAAAACGGACTTGTATTTGAAGAATTGTTTGTGGCAGAACCGCACGTGTTTATCTGCCGTGAGCACCCGCTGGCAAATAAGAAAGAAATTACACTGGATGATTTGCAGCCATATCCATATCTGGTATATGAGCAGGGAGAACGGAACTCTTTTTATTTTGCTGAGGAGTTTTTGAGTATGCTGGATTTTCCGAAAAATATTCAGGTGCGCGACCGTGCAACGCTGTTTAACCTTGTGATTGGGTTAAATGGATTTACGGTTTGCTCCGGTGTCATCGACCAGAAGTTAAATGGTGAAAATATTATTGCAAAGCCCCTTGTGTCGGATTGTGATATGCGGATCGGCATGATTCGTATGAAAAATACGATGTTAAGCCGCTACGCTTTATATTATCAGGAGGCAATAAAAAATTACCTGGCCATAGTCTGAAACTATGGAAAAGGCATGATTATATGTATTTCACAAAAGAAATAAACAATGCTACACTATCCTCATCAAAAGAAAAACGAAACGGAGGATTTGAATATGACAGCATTGCAGGAACCATTTCGATATGATTATGTAGGAAGTTTTTTACGCCCGGAAAAAGTAAAGAATGCGAAAGCGCTGTATGAGGATGGGAAAATTGAAAAAGAAGAATTAGACGAGACAATCAATGAAGCGATTCGTGAAGTAGTTGCCAAACAAAAGGACTTGGGATTTCATGTGATTACCGATGGTGAGTTTCGAAGAACTTACTGGCATTTGGATTTTATGTGGGGATTTGAGGGAGTTGCGCATGAATTAACTGGAGGCGGCGTACAGTTTGCAGGCGAGCTTGCTTCTCTGGAAGATACTTATGTAGTTGGAAAAATTAAAGCGAAAGCACATCCATTTGTTGAATACTTTAAGTTTTTGAAAACTTTGGAAGATGAAAATACAGTTGCAAAATATACAATTCCAGCACCGGCACAGATGTTCCAGCAGTTTATTGTTCCGCAGAATGTGGAATCGACAAGAAAATTTTATGCGACAGATGAAGAGCTGATTCATGATATTGGAGTGGCATATCAGGATGTTATCCGCCAGTTTTATGAGGCAGGCTGCCGCAATTTGCAGTTGGATGACTGTACATGGGGTGCCGTTGTGGGTGATGCCGCAAAACAGCGTTACAAAAGCCTTGGTATTGACTTAGAAGAAGTGAAACAGAGTTTGCTGGCTGTGAATAATCTGGCATTGGAAGGAAAACCGGAGGATATGGTAATTACTTCACATATCTGCCGCGGCAATTATCATTCAACATATTTCACCAGCGGTCCTTATGACAGTGTGGCTGATTATGTATTTGCCAAAGAAAATGTAGACGCTTTGTTCTTGGAGTATGACGACGAGCGTTCCGGCGGTTTTGCACCACTTGCTAAAGTTTCACCGGACAAAAAAGTGGTACTTGGACTGATTACAACGAAAACACCGGAACTTGAAGATAAAAAAGAAGTTATTGAAAGAATTCATGAAGCAGCGAAATATATTCCACTTGAACGCTTGTGCTTAAGTCCACAGTGTGGATTTGCTTCCTGTGAAATCGGTAATAAATTGACTGAGGAGCAGCAGTGGGCAAAATTGAAACTCGTAAAAGAGATTGCAGAAGAAGTGTGGGGATAAAATATAAAATAAAACCATTGAAAAAAATGGTTTTATTTTGCGATGGGACAAAAGATTTGTGAGGTGAAGGGAGGAGAAGCAATGCAACGCTATTTTAGGGAATTGACATAAAGAGTTGTAATTTTTCTTCGTTTTCCGCTTTCAACAAGTCGTTTCGCGACAAATCACATTGAAAAAACAACGTTTTGGGTAGTTTTTGCCATAGAGAGTTGCATTGGAGCAAGAATGATTTCGTTATGTTGCAACTCTTTTGGGCGTTGGAGCAAAATAACGTTGCATTATGCAAGTTGCCACCCCTAAAATCCCCGTCCACATTATCTATATGAGCAGGAACACAACTTTTCAGTTCCCCAGCAGCTACAAGCCCCCCTTAGTGGTTCGTGCATCGCTAAGGGAGGCTTGTAACTGCGGAAACTAAAAACTGTGTCCCCCCTACTTGAAATAAATTCTCCATTCCCAGTTCTTGTCCTCTCCCTCTATTCGTTGTATAATAAAAGTTAGCGAACAAAGGAAAGAAGATGTGTAATTTACATGATACAGGAACTTGACAGGTTAAATATTGATGCCTACCATGAAATCGTGGAGTGCATAACAAGTGCATTAGATGCCAGAGACCCTTACACGGCAGGACACTCGGAGCGGGTCAGTGACTTGGCTCAGATGATATGCGGCGAGATGGGGATTGCCGGGGAATGCCAAAACGATATTCATGTGGCGGCGCATTTACATGATATAGGAAAAATCGGAATCCCGGATGCCGTGTTAAATAAACCGGAGCGGCTGACGGATGAAGAATGGGAGATTATGAAAGAGCATCCGGCGATTGGAGCCGAGATTTTGAGTAAATCCAGTATGCTTTCAGGGCTGATTGATATTGTGCTTCATCACCATGAGAGGTTTGATGGAAAAGGATACCCGGATGGCTTGAAAGGGGCGGAAATTTCGGTGGGAGCGCGAATTATTGCGATTTGTGATTCCATTGATGCGATGACTTCAACAAGACGTTACCGCAAGGCGCTTGGATTTGATATCTGCTATCAGGAGATAGAAAAGAATTTAGGAAAAATGTACGACCCGGTAATCGGCAGATTTGTACTGGACAATTGGGATAAAGTGATTACTGTTTTGCAAAAGGATGAGAACTCACCGGAAGTTCTAATTCAATGACATATTCGCTTTCGCGGTTCGTCTCATAACTGTCGATGTGGCAAAGTTCCATCGGGTGTCCGGTGACAGTTAAGTGATGTTCTTTTGCATAGGCATAGAGAGAAGGCATCAACTGTTTGGTCTGCTTTAAGGAGCCGTGGTAGTACAGACACAGATATTCACCGGCAGGGAGAAATGTATCCGTCTTTGTTTTTGTGCCGTCGGTCAAAAAGAAAACATTTTCTGTGCGGTAGTAATCGGAGTCTGGATTTGATTTTTCTAAATCCAGCGTGTAACAGTCGCAGAAACCGATGGTATCTAATTTAATCCGGTTCTTTTTCATATATTGAACCATTGTGTAGTCAACATAAGCGTCCGGCAGATTTTCCGTGGAAATCATGGCAATCGGGCGTTTTTTGAATGTCTTTAATTGAATGGAAGTGTCCGATGACTCATTCTGCACGGCTTGCAAAGACTGAATCCGGCTGACAATCTGCTCCTTTTTCTTTTGAAGAACTTCCATCTTTTCCTTTATAATAGAAAGCTCCGTATCTAACATTTCCATTGTGGTGGAAATATTTCTATTCTTTAAGAACTCGCTAATCTGCTCTTTGTGAAAATCAAGTCCCAACAGTTCACGAATCATCACTAAAGTCTGGAAATCATCCAGAGAATATTCCCGGTATCCGTTATTTTCATTTCGTGTCGGGCAGATTAATCCCTTTTTTTCATAATAACGAATCGAATCGACACTGATATTAAATAAATTTGATAATTCTCCGATGTGAAATGTGCTGTTTGCCATGATCATTCCTCCTAATATAAAGGTAGTGCCTCCTCACATGCGCCAGACGGCAAGTCGTCGGAACCGATTTCAAGCAAGAACTTCGTTCTTGGCGGTTCCTCCTAAACTAAACGGCGCTATTTCATAGAAACAGCGCCGTTGCAAGTGACTTTATTTTAGCAAAGATGAAAAAAAATGTCAAATTTTCAAAAAAAGCCCTTGACCCTAGTATGGTTCTAGGGTTTATACTTCCCGTAAAGAGTCAATGGTGACCGCGTTTGGTGCCAGTGGCTCTTTTGTTGTTTCTAAATCAATTTGAATTTTGGAAAGTGAGGATTACGGTATGGAAAAGAGAATTGAAAATCATCCGATTTTAGGGGAATCTCCAAAAGGAAAATTAGTGAAATTCTCATATGACGGAACAACGTTGGAAGGGTATGAGGGAGAGCCGATTGCAGCAGCTCTTCGCGTAGCAGGTGTGATGGCACATCGTTATACAGCAAAACGCCATGAACCACGAGGCGTCTTTTGTGCGATTGGACGCTGTACCGACTGCGTTATGGTAGTTGATGGAAAACCAAATGTGAGAACCTGCATCACCCCGTTGAAAGAGGGAATGGTAGTAGAAACCCAGTATGGAGCAAGTGCAAAGGAGGAAGCGTAAATGAAAAGATATGATTTGATTGTAATTGGAGCAGGACCGGCCGGATTGTCCGCAGCAACCGAAGCAGCAAAACATGGATTGCATCCTCTGGTACTTGATGAAAATGAAAAACCGGGCGGACAGTTATTTAAGCAGATTCATAAGTTCTTTGGCTCAAAGGAGCACAAAGCAAAAATCCGCGGATTTAAAATAGGAGAGGAACTTCTCGCTGAGGCAGAAAAGTATGGCGTTGAAGTTATGTTAAATGCAACCGTAATCGGTTTGTATCCGGAAAAAGAAATCACGGTGCGAATCGGAGATGAAGTAAAACATATGAAAGGGGATGCCATCTTAGTGGCAACCGG
>OLRA01004707.1_pt1 | contig 10547 bp, 9 predicted proteins | sample 1673011 | NCBI WGS metagenome assembly OLRA01 (sample SAMEA3136746, study PRJEB25190) | human gut metagenome | reverse complement strand
AGCATCATATTCTGGAACGGATGGTCCACGACATCCGCTGGCTGCTGCTGACCGAGGAGGAACAGACGGAAGAGCCGGATGTGGTTTACCTCTGGGATAATAAGGTCGGTGCGGTGTCAAACGGTATCAATTACTTTGACCGGGAAGCGGGTGAGGAGCCATCGTAGTTCTGACCATGACCAACTGCCCGCCCCGCCTGCGCGGCCCTTTTCTCCGCATACGCGGGGGTGATCCCCAGAACGCGGACGACTTTGAGGCTCAGGTCAACTTTTCCCCGCATACGCGGGGGTGATCCCTGGTGGGCTGTGACAAGCGCCCGATACTCCGTCTTTTCCCCGCACACGCGGGGGTGATCCCTGCTTGGCTGCCTCGCTCTCCGAGCGGCTGAACTTTTCCCCGCACACGCGGGGGTGATCCTTACTTTACGATGCTCTGGACAGCATACCGGGACTTTTCCCCGCACACGCGGGGGTGATCCCCCGGCGGAGCAGTATGAGAGCCTTGTGAACGACTTTTCCCCGCATACGCGGGGGTGATCCCTGCGGTTCGTCCTGTACGATGAGCGTTCTTGCCTTTTCCCCGCATACGCGGGGGTGATCCCACCACCCGGGACATCATCGACAACCAGAACCACTTTTCCCCGCATACGCGGGGGTGATCCCGTCTTACTGTCTAGCCGGTGTCATGACCGTCTCTTTTCCCCGCATACGCGGGGGTGATCCCTTGATACTATTAGCAACAACTCCCGGACGAGACTTTTCCCCGCACACGCGGGGGTGATCCCGGATTCAGATACTACAATGTAGAGTGGCTGACCTTTTCCCCGCATACGCGGGGGTGATCCCGCGGACCGGATCGACATGAAAAAGATCCTGGGCTTTTCCCCGCACACGCGGGGGTGATCCCGGCTGTGCGGTGATGGTGGGCTGCAGGCGCTTCTTTTCCCCGCACACGCGGGGGTGATCCTGCTGTAGATTGGCATGGCTCTGGTCCATGTCTCTTTTCCCCGCACACGCGGGGGTGACCTCAAGGGCAAGCGGCGCATGGTGTTCCTGCCGGGGAGACTGGTGACGGACCGGAAAGCCGCGGCGGATGAAAAATCAGGTTGTACAAATTCGATGGAAAAAGTTTATGCAAGACTCCATATTGCAATATATGAAATTTTGTATTATCATAAATCTGCAAGCGATCTGTCTCTTGTGAGGAGGGGCGGAACGCCCAAAATACGCCTCTTTCCTGTGGAATTTCCCACGGTCCACCTGATGCGGATTGAAAGATAGGTCGAGAAGGGAAGAGCAACCATGATGAACACAAGTCTGCTCCAGAAGTCTGGTCTGGCAACGCTGCAGGTCGCGCAGATCCTGGCAGGGCTGGAACCGGGAGACCGGATCCCCACGGTGACGGAACTGAGCGAACAATGCGAGATGGCACGGGGAAATATCCAGATCGCGCTGAACAACCTGAAACAGAATCATGTGATCCGTCTGGAATCCCATGGGCAGAACGGCACCATTGCAACAGAGATCGACTATGTGGCAATGGCGCAGTATTGCAGCAATACGGGTCTGACCTGCGTGATGCCTATGCCGTATGGCCTGCGCTATGAAGGTCTGGCCAGCGGACTGTATGAGGAACTGAACCAGAAAGGGGTCACGGGTGCGATCGCATTCATGCGCGGTTCCGGCTACCGGCTGAACTGTGTGGAAGAAGGGCGCTTTCATCTGTGCGTCATGAGCCAGCTTGCATTTGAACACTATGCGCAGGAGGGCAAGGACATCCAGCTGATCGCGGCCTTTGGCCCGCAGAGCTATGTGGAACAGCATCGGGTCTTTGTCCGCCCGGACTTCAAGGGCGACTGGCAGAACTGCAAGGTGGGCGTGGATACCTCCTCGGTGGACCAGGAGATGCTGACCCGGTTCTGTTTTGCCGATAAGCCGGTGCAATATGTGCCCATCATCTATAGTCAACTGGTGCCGTTTCTGCACAGCGGCGTCATTGATGCCGGCGTCTGGAGCGCCGATATGCTGCCGGAGGGGCTGAGCTATTATCCGATGCCCCGGCTGGATGAGCAGGAAAAAGATACCGTGGCCGTGCTTGCCTGCCGGAAAAGTGATAACATCACCGCGCAGCTGGTGCGCAAGATCCTGTCGGTGGAGCGTGTGGACCACATCCAGCAGCAGGTGATGCGCAAGCAGATCATTCCGCGCTACTAAGCAAAGGTGCTGTCAAACAGAAGTCACATCTGTATGGAGGACATACGGATGTTTCTTTCGGGATGAAAATACAAAATATTGTATAAAACATTTTCTTCCGAAAACCGATACAGGATGTCTGATTTTTTTGCAGAAAGAAAAGGAGATCTCGCATGAAAAAGATCACTCGGCGCAACTTCCTGATCGCATCCGGCAAAACCGTTGGCACACTGGCAGCTGCCTCTGCCTTTATGGGGTGTGCCAGCCCGGAGCAGGCGGAGAACTGCTTCCCCCGGTCTGCAATGCCCGTCCGGACCGATGACCGCCTGACGGCCATCGACGACATTGTGGAAAACTACATGGGACAGGGATATTTCCCCGGCGCAACGATCGTGGTGGCACGCGGCGGCAAGATCGTGTATGAAAAGGCATACGGCTACGCAATGCTCAACGACATGGGCGTGCGGCTGGACGATCCCCGCCCCATGCAGATGGATACCATGTTCGACATGGCATCCTGCACCAAGATCATGGCCACGACACAGTCCATCATGAAGCTGTACAGCGAGGGCAAGATCGACCTGAACGCCACGGTAGCAAGCTACATTCCGGAGTTTGCCAAGAACGGAAAGGAAAACGTCACCGTGCATCAGCTGCTGACCCACACCTCCGGTCTGCCGCAGTGGAAGGCGATGTTCCTCTACATCGAGAAGGACAAGGCCAAGGTGCTGGATTACATCTGCAACTGTGAGCTGATGTTCGCCCCCGGCGAGGAAAAGTACAGCGACCTGGGCTTCCAGATGCTGGGCTTCCTGGTGGAGCGGATCACCGGGCGCTCGATGGACGAATACGTCAAGAACGAGATCTACAAGCCTCTGGGGCTGAAGCGCACCACCTATCTGCCGCTGGCCAACGGATTTACCACCGAGGATGTGGCAGCCACCTCCTTCGGCAACCCGTATGAGTATGCCATGGTGGACGAGATCGACTACCCGGGCTTTGGCTACGACTGTACCGCCGATCTGGACGCGTTCCGCACCTTCACCGGCTGGCGCAACTACACCCTGCAGGGCGAGTGCAACGACGGCAATGCATGGATGGCAAACGGCGGCGTGGCCGGTCACGCGGGCCTGTACTCCGACGCGGAAGATCTGGCCGTGCTGTGCCAGGCCATGCTGAACGGAGGCATCTACAAGGGCGTCCGCCTTTACAAGAAGGAAGTCATCGACGAGTTCACCAGCGAGCAGAACGGCAAGCCGTCCCGCGGGCTGGGCTTTGAGCGGGGCTCCTCGTTCATGGGCCGCGGCGACCGCCACTACGACGCCTTTGGCCACGCAGGCTTTACCGGCACCCATGTGGTCATGAACAAGACCAACAAGACCGCCGTCATTTTCCTGACCAACAAGCAGAACGTCGGCTTCAAGCCGGACTCCACCTCGTACTACAGCCCCTATAGCTGCTGCGGCGAGATCTGTGAGCTGGTCTGGAACATTTTTGGAACCGAAGCTCCGGCTGAGACGCTGGCCGACAAGATCGGCACCTGGCTGTAAGCAAAACAAAAAATCATTGGGAGATGTCAGAGATGGATTTTGAACCGAGATTAACGATCCTGCACCAGGCAGGGATGCTGTCCGAGGAGGATTGCCGGAAGGTACAGGATGTGATCCGCTTTTTTCAGGAGAAATACGGTCTGACATTGACCGAAGAAAACGCTTCCGCCATGATCACGCACCTGTGCGCTGCGCTGGGGCGCATCCACCGCGGAGAGCCGGTGGAGCCGCTGGACGAGGAGGTCTACGAAGAGACCAGCCAGGAGCCTACCTTCCCCAAGGCACTGGAAGCAACGCAGGCGCTGGTGCGGGAGATCCTGCCGGACCTGCCGGAGGACGAGCAGAAGTTCCTGACCATGCACATCGGGGTCGTGCTGGCACAATCGTGACAGCATTTGCATAAAACCCACATCAGAAAGGAGGGCTAGCTTATGAAAATCGTAGTAGGCGGCCAGATCGACAAGCAGAAGGTTTATGACACCATCAAGGGTGTTGTAGGCGACCGTGCCTCGGTGGAGATCAAGGATGACATTGCGGCGGCAATGGCGGTCAAGACCGGGCAGGCAGATTACTACTTCGGCGCCTGCAAGACGGGCGGCGGCGGTGCGCTGGCAATGGCCATTGCCCTGCTGGGCATGAACCAGTGCGCAACGGTGTCCATGCCGGGCAAAATGCTGAGCGAGGACGAGATCCTGGCACAGGTCAAGGCCGGCAAGAAGGCATACGGCTTTACGGATCAGCACATCGAAAAGGTCGTGCCGATCATTCTCAAAGGTCTGGGCTTCTGATCCGGATCGTCAAATAAGGAGGATTACATATGGAAACCATTCTGCGCTACGTTATCATCGCGGCAGTTGGTGCGTTGGCATCGATCCTGGCAAACCAGAGCATCGCCGTGTTCAACGACGGCCTGCGCCCGGTCCTGCCGGAGTATCTGGAAAAGCGCATGGATCGCAAGGCTCTGGCAGCCACCAGCTTTGCCATCGGCTTTGGTCTGGTCATCGGCTACGGCCTGCCCACGTCCATTGCCGCAAGCATCATCCTGATCCACTGCATCCTGCTCACCACCGACATCATCGGCACCTGGTGCCCGGACACCAAAAAGGGCATGATCGTTTCCGGCGTCATCGGCGCTGTGTACGGCGTGGCCCTGCTGTTCGGCCTGCAGGTGATCATCGACCTGTTCAACCTGCTGCCGGTCAACTTCCTGGGCAGCCTGGGCCAGGTCTCTGCCGGTATCACGCTGGCCTTCGCCATCTTCCCGGCTGTGACGGTTGCCCTGCAGTTCGGCGCTGCCAAGGGCATCATCACCGCCGTTGTGACCCTGCTGGTCCGTCAGATCGTTGAGACCTACGGCAAGATCGCACTGGACGCTGAGCACACGATCAGCCTGAACAAGGACGGTATGGCCCTGCTGGCCGGTATGATCATCATGCTGGTGTTCGCTGCCATGGATAAGGAAGGCAACGACCAGAACTCCAACGAAATGCTGACCCAGATCTTTGCCGACAAGGTCGCACGCATCCGCAAGTATATGCCGGTTCTGGCCCTCATGGGCGGCCTGATCGCAGCAGGCACCAGCATGAGCATCATGGCCGGTGACCCCATCAGCCTGGGCCTGCTGGCCGAGGGTGACCGCGTCAACGCAGGTCTGACCGCTCTGGCCCGTGCCATCGGCTTTATCCCGCTGGTTGCCACCACCGCCATCACCACCGGCGTCTACGCTCCGGCCGGCATGACCTTCGTCTTTGTGATCGGTCTGCTGATTCCCAACCCCTTTATCGCCCTGATCGCCGGTGCAGCCTGCATCTGCGTGGAGATCCTGCTGCTGAACGTCATCGCAAAGGGTCTGGACAAGTTCCCCGGCATCAAGCGCTGCGGCGACAACATCCGTACCGCTATGAGCTACGTCATCGACATCGCCCTGCTGATCGGCGGCATCCTGGCTGCTCAGGCGATCATGCCCACGACGGGTCTGTTCATCATCGTGGCATTCTGGTGCATCAACAAGTGCAGCAAGAAGCCTCTGGTCTCCATGGCGGTCGGTCCTCTGGGCGCGATCCTGGTCGGCCTGCTCGCAAACGTGCTGTTCCTGCTGTCTCTGTACACCCCTGCCGCCTGATCCCCGGATAAAATGAGCGCCTCCCGGCCTGCGTCGGGAGGCGGCTCTGGTTAAGAAACAATACAGGAGGCGAATCCTTTTGAAACTGCCTGAAAAGATTCTGTATGCGCACGAGCATACGACGATCGACCTGTCCGGTCCGAAGAAGAACATCGACTGCAGGCTGGATGATTTTGACGCGACCGCGGCAGAATACCGGCGGCTGGCGGAACACGGTGTGGTCGGCATCATCGACCAGACCAACCGCGGGATGGGCCGGAACGTGGCCTATGTGCAGAAAATGGCTGCACAGGCGGGGGTGGAGATCACCCACGCGACGGGCTACTACAAGGAGCCCTTTCTCCCGCCGGAGTGCTATACGCTGACCGAACAGCAGCTGTGTGACATCATGGTGAAGGAACTGACCGAGGGCATTGAAGGCACCGGTGTCCGGGCGACCGTCATCGGCGAGATCGGCACCTCGAAGGACATCACCGAGACGGAGGCCAAGGTGTTCCGTGCGGCATCCCGCGCCCATGCAGAAACGGGAGCACCCATCTGCACCCACACAACGCTGGGCACGCGCGGCCTGGAGCAGCTGGAGATCTTCAAGAGCTTTGGCGTTGACCTGAGCCGGGTGGTGCTGAGCCACATCGACCTGTCGGCCGATCTGGATTACATGAAGCGCCTGCTGGATCAGGGGGTCAACATTGCGTTCGACACCATCGGCAAGTGCAACTACCAGCCCGATGTCTCCCGTGCAGACTGGCTCAGCCGCCTTTGTGCGGAAGGGTACGACACGCAGATCGTCATGAGCATGGACATCACCCGCCGCAGCAACTTTGCAGACCGGGGCGGTGTGGGCTACAGCTACCTGCTGGACACCTTTGCTCCGCTGGCAAGCGAGGCAGGCGTGCCGGACCGCGCATGGGAGAACCTGCTGTACCGCAATGCACTGCGCATCTACAAAGGACAGAAATAACAAGGATTCGAGGAATTGACAATGAAAACCTATCCCCTGCATTCTATCTCGCTGGAACAGGCAAAACAGCTCCAGTTCAAGGTCATTGACGCAGTGACCCGCAATTTTCAGGGAGAGGAAGTCCTCTCGCTGGGCGACCTCGGCGTGGTGAAAGGGCTGAACAAGCCCCGCTGCACGGTAAAGGTGGAAAAGGTCTTTGCCGACACCTTTGATGCCCCGGCGGCGCTGCTTGTGCGCGGCTCCGGCACGGGCGCGATCCGCTGGGCTCTGACCGCCTGCCTGAAACCGGGGGATGCCATTCTGGTGCACACCTCGCCCATCTATACGACGACGCAGGTGACCATCGACGCCATGGGGCTGAAACCCATCCGCGCGGACTTCAACGATCTGGAACAGCTCAAGGCCGTCTGTGCGCAGCACAAGGACGAGATCCGCGGCGCCCTGGTGCAGCTGACCCGGCAGAAGCCGGAGGACCGCTACGACTACAAGGCCGTGATCGCAGCCATCAAGGCTGCGCTGCCGGGCATCCCGGTGGTGACCGATGACAACTACGCCGCCCTGAAAGTGGACGCCATCGGCTGCCAGGCGGGGGCCGACCTGTCCACCTTCTCCTGCTTCAAGATCCTTGGTCCGGAGGGCGTCGGTGCAGTGATCGGCAGCAAGGAGCTGATCGACCGCATCTACAAGATGCAGTATTCCGGCGGCAGTCAGGTGCAGGGACACGAAGCCATGGAGGCCCTGCGCGGCCTGATCTATGCGCCGGTGGCGCTCGCCATCCAGAGCGAGGTCAACGAGGAGCTGGTCCGCCGCCTGAACGCCGGCGAGGTCCCCCATGTGCGGCAGGCGTTCCTGGCAAACGCGCAGAGCAAGGTGCTGCTGGTGGAGTTTGATCAGGAGATCGCCGAAAAAATTCTGGACGCTGCCCCGAAGTTCGGCGCAGCGCCGCATCCGGTGGGCAGCGAGAGCAAATACGAGTTTGCCCCCATGATCTACCGTGTCAGTGGAACGTTCCGTGCGCAGGACCCGACCATTGAACACCGGATGATCCGCATCAACCCCATGCGCAGCGGCCCGGACACCATCATCCGCATCCTGCGCAGCTGCATGGAGCAGGTCGAGGAAAACTGAACCGCTGAAAAAACGAGAGGAAAAGGAGAGATGCCCTGTGTTTTTAAAGACCGTAATGGAGCGCAACCAGCCGTTGGTGCGTCTGGGCATTGAATGGCAGCAGAATGGCGTGATCCTGCCGGACACCTATCTGCTGGATTACGACACGATCCTGGAAAATGCCCGCAGCATCAAACAGGCAGGCGACGCAAACGGCGTGCAGAACTTTTTCATGCTCAAGCAGATCGGACGCAACCCCCTGATCGCCCGTGCGCTGACCGACATGGGATATGTGGGCGCTGTGTGCGTGGACTTCCGCGAGGCGCTGACGATGGTGGAAAATCAGATCCCCCTCGGCAACGTAGGGCATCTGGTCCAGATCCCCCGGGCGGCCCTGAAAAAGATCCTCCGCGCAAAGCCGGTGATCGTAACGGTGTACACGCTGGAAAAAGCCCGCGAGATCAGCGCAGTCTGCACCGAGCTGGGCCTGCACCAGAAGCTGATGCTCCGTGTTCTGGGAGAAGGCGACATGCTGTATTCCGGGCAGTACGGCGGCTTTGAATTGCAGGAACTGGACAGCGCAGTGCGTGCGATCGAGGCGATGCCGAATGTGGAGGTGGGCGGCGTGTGCAGCTTCCCTTGCTTTTTGTACGACGAAGCGGCACAGGACATCCTGCCCATGCCCAACCTCCGGACCGTGCAGACCGCAGCCGAAATGCTGCGCGCCCGCGGCTACAGGGACCTGATGCTCAATACGCCCAGTGCCACCTGCACCCACAGCATCCCGATGATCGCGGCGGCAGGCGGCACCCACGGGGAACCGGGACACGGCCTGACCGGAACGACACCGTATCATGCCGGCCACCCGGATGCCGAGGAGCGCCCCGGCTACCTGTATGTTTCGGAGGTCAGCCACAATCTGGGCGATAAGGCGTACTGCTACGGCGGCGGGCATTACCGCCGCGGCCATATGAAGAACGCCCTGGTGGGCACGACGCCGGAAAATGCAAAGGTCGTGCCGGTGCTGCCGCCGGACGACTCCAGCATCGACTATCATTTTGAACTGCAGCAGAACTGTCCGGTCTCGGCTGCGGCGGTCATGGCGTTCCGGACACAGTTCTTTGTGACCCGGAGCCGGGTGGCAGTGGTCAAAGGGCTGTCCTCCGGCAAGCCGGAGCTGGCGGGCCTGTACTCTGCGCTGGGAGAACCGGTCCGGGAATGACAGAAAGGATAATTCGCAATGGGAAAGTTTGTTGTAATCGTTCTGGATGGTTTTGGTGTGGGCGCAATGCCGGATGTGCCGCAGGTGCGCCCTGCGGACTGCGGTGCCAACACCTGCGTGCATATCTTTGAGCGCACGCCGGACCTGAAGCTGCCCAATCTGGCAAGCCTTGGTCTGGCGAACATCGTGGGGCGGGAGTTCCCCGGCCTGCCGTTTGCGACGGATGCAACGTTCGGCCGTGCCGAGCTGATGCACGATGGTGCGGACACCTTCTTCGGCCATCAGGAGATCATGGGCACCCGCCCGGCAAAGCCCTTCGGCGAGCCGATCTGCAATAAGATCGAGCTCATCAAAAAGACGCTGGAGGATGCGGGTTACCATGTCCGGTATTACACCGGAACATCCGGCAAGCGCCTGCTGATCGTCAACGAGGCCTGCACCGTGGCCGACAACGTGGAATGCGATCCGGGTCAGGCCTTCAACGTCACGGCGGCCATCGACGACCTTGATTTTGAGGAAGAGCTCAAGATCGGTCATCTGGTGCGCAGCGTGTCGGTCGTGCCCCGCGTCATCACCTTCGGCGGGCGCGGCGTGCACCTGCAGAACCTGCTGGATGCCATTGAGGAACACGGCGATTACATCGGCGTGAATGCCCCGGCCAGCGGCGTTTACAACAACGACTACCATTGCATCCACATGGGCTACGGCGTTGACCCGGAGGTGCAGATCCCGACGATTTTGGGCAAGAGCGGCCTGCCGGTGTTCCTGCTGGGCAAGGTGGCCGACGTGGTCACGAACAATTACGGCACCAGCATCCCCATGGTGGACACGGCCAGCGTGCTGCAGCGCACCCTGGAGATCGTAAAGGAGCAGGAGACTGCGTTCATCTGCACCAACGTGCAGGAAACGGACCTGTGCGGCCACCGGGAGAATGTCGCGGCCTACGCAGACCGCCTGCGGGTGGCGGACGAATGGATCGGCAAGATCCGCGACGCCCTGGGCGAGGACGATATCCTCATCGTGCAGGCGGACCACGGCAACGACCCGACCATCGGACACCCGCACCACACCCGTGAGATGGTGCCGCTGATGATCCACAGCGCCCACTCCACCCCCAAGAATATCGGGATCCGCAAGACCCTCAGCGATGTCGGTGCGACCGCTGCGGACTATTTCCACAGCAAGGCACCGGAAAACGGCACCAGCTTTCTGCCGCTGCTGCTGAAGTAAAAACAAAGGAGCGGAGAACCGATGAAGATCATTCGCGCAAACGATTACGCAGACATGTCCCGCAAGGCGGCCAACATCCTTTCGGCGCAGATCATCCTGAAACCCGACTGCGTGCTGGGTCTGGCCACCGGCGGCACCCCGGTGGGTGCCTACCAGCAGCTGG
>OLRA01004702.1_pt1 | contig 10562 bp, 10 predicted proteins | sample 1673011 | NCBI WGS metagenome assembly OLRA01 (sample SAMEA3136746, study PRJEB25190) | human gut metagenome | reverse complement strand
GGTCTGCAATTAAAGGATCAGGGTAAATCCGCAGAAGAAATTGTCAGCATTCTCGAAAAGGAGAAATCCACACGTACCGCAAACAGGATCTTCCATTTCTGATGGAAATCCGCAACGGAAAATTTCTCGATGAAAACCAGCAGCCAACCGAAGAATTTTCCGAATTCCTGGACGAACTCTAGAAACGGCTGAATTACGCAAAAGAAAACACCGATCTGCCGGAGATTCCGGATGAAAAACAGATCGATGATTTCGTGGCCAGTGTGCATGAACGGATTGTGCGGGGAGAGGTGTGACCGGGCCGGGGGCTTTGCCCCCCGGAACCCGGGAAGCCGGTCTAAATTTTTTCCTTATCCTGACGTTCTTGTGTCAAAAAACCAGAAAATTCTTCTTGTAAAGACACTTTGGCGATTGTTGAACGATTGGAATATTTCTTAAATACACTTTCAAACCAATTTTTAAAGTCTATATATGGCTTTTGTATATCCTTCTTAATTTTCTTAGAATAATCCTTCTCTATCTCATTAAGATAATCTATCACATCTTTCTTAAATCCGTTGAACATCTCATCTTCCCCTGTTTCTTTAGAAAACATCAACGGAATATAATACAGGTTCATGCTGGTGCCGTCATTTTTGGAAGCCATATTCAGCTTCCAGCCACCAGGTTGTTTCTTCAACTTCTCCGCCGGGCTAATCAATCCACCATAATCACACCCTAGTGCTTTCATATAGAACATGATTTGATGCGTTCTGGCACGACGTGAACGGTTATCCTGATCTTCAAGTTTTGAATTCTTTGCATCAAATACGGCGACTACTTTTTCTTCTTTTCCATATGTCACAACAATATCAGGCGTATACTTTTTCATATAAACCTTCGGTTCCTTATCCTTTTCTTTCTTATCCTCTTCTTGAAACAATTTCCTTTCTTGCTTTTTTTCCAAATTAAATTTTATGGTATTAGATGCATTAAATTCCTCTATTGCATCTTTGAAAATTGCTCGGCAATAATATTCAAATAACAAATTAATATCTATATAATAAGGTGTAACTTCTCCGCTGACCAGTTGAACATCTCTAGATTCTTTTCCCGTTTCATCCTTTAATTTCTCACCTAACTCAGATACGCCATATCTTTTTATGATTTTTTTTGCCGCTACTAATGCATCTTTATACTGTCGGAAAGCGCCATTGTTTTTTAATCCGATGAAATCTGCCACACTACATTTCTTTAAAGGAACATTTTTTAACGCATTCATACAAAAGCGAATATCTTCTTCTAATGATGCACCTATTTCATGATTTTTGCATAAATATAATGCATATTTGATAATTTGATTTTCCCGTATATCTTCTGTCATTTTATTATAGGCGCAATATATTTTTTGATTCTGTCCTTTTGAAGTATTATACTTAAGCTGCTTCTGTATTAAAATCCTTCCCTTAATTTTGCAATTTAAATTTTCTTCCACTTTTTGTGATTGTTTTTTTAAATTTTTCTCACACACTTTTTTTGCTTTATCCAAAAAATCAAGAATTTCAAAAACGCCAAAAAGATTTGCAAGACCATAGTCTATATCATCTGCCTGAGATTCCCCTGATTTACTGGATAATTCAATACTGCCAATTCCCTGAACCGTCCCAAAAAGTATTTCATCGCTTTCCTTATTTTGGCTTTCCTCAGTTTTCCCTTTTTCGTTGTCACCATTATTTTTAAGTAAATTTCTCCATTCTATTCCAGAGTAATTTTTTATTTTTATCATATCGGGGTTTTCATAATAGTCATTACCAGCCAACACTCTTTTCAACATTTTCAATGGTAAATCTGCATAAAATCTTGAGACAATTTTGATAACAGGCAATTCTTCGCCGAACATTTCCGTTTGATCAGCATTTCTGTCTAAAGCAGGCATAACGCCAATATACTTTGAAGCCTTAGGTTTATCATCTTGTCTATCCATGTATATTCCAAGATTAAAGGGCGACCACTTTTCGTCATAAAATGGCGATGTATTGCTAAAATATTTCCCATAATCATCTGACATAGCGCCTATTACGTCTTTATAATCTTCTCCCTTAAAAACTTGCATATTATTTCTTCTCGCTTTCGCTCAGATTATTCTCCAAATACTCAAAATATGTATTATCATACAACAATTCCACAAGAGACTTTTCATTAATGTCCAATTTTTTTCGTTTTGTAAACATGCCATTCTTTGCATATTCTCTCAACAGTGGAATTAATTCATATTTCATTTTATATTTCAGGTGATCTTCGTCATATGAATCCGGATCCGATTCTGTTTTTTTATTTTTTCCATTTACAAGAAAATAACTAATTCCAGGCATGATGTCTTCCGGATCTATTCCACGCGCCACAGACTTCATCACATCCTCCTGGACCTTCTTAAATACATTTTGGCAAAAAAAATGACCATTTTCTATTTCATAACAACCCTTATCTTTTACGTCTTCTTTTTGTTTTGGCGGCTTCGGGTCTGGCAGTTCCGCTTTCACCTTTTTAAATGTAAATCTTCTCCTTACCGCGTAGTCCAGTGCCTGAAGTGATCTGTCTGCGGTATTCATCGTTCCTATAATATACAAATTTTCCGGCACAGAAAAATCATCATTTGAAATTCCGGTTGTAATCTCCTGCCCTCTATATTCAATTCCATAAAGCAGTTCACCTAAAATCTCGGAAACATTAGCCCGGTTTATTTCATCAATGATAAGGACATATTTTTTATCTGGATCATTTCTTGCATCACTTGCAATTTTTTTGAAAACGCCATCCTTATTGACACCCCGGGCGTCAATTGTTTCCATAAACTCGTTGTAGCTATAGCTGGGATGAAATTGGACAATTTGGATCTGTTTCTCGCAAATTTTTATATTTTTTTTGTCATTCTCTTTCTCCTCATTGGTGCCTTTGTTATTAATTCTCCCTTCGAATAGATTCAAAGCTTTTATATCAGAACAATTCTCTCCCGTAACTATTTTTACCGCTTCGATTTTTGCTTTGCGCGTTTTTCCGGTTCCAGGCGGGCCATAATAAATCCTTTGCTTACTATCATCACATAATTTTTTGAAATTAAATAGCTTGTCTTTTATCAGATTTTCTTCCGTAAGATATTCTTTTAATCCATCAATAATTTCCCCTATTCTGTCTTTATCGTTCCATCCTTTATCCCGATTTTGTTTTAAAGGCGTATCACCCCATTTTTTATCGTAATAAGTCGGTTTTTCCCCTTCAATATAATAAATATTCTGATCTATTTTTAAATTTCTAGTCCCATCTTGGACATCTATAACCTTTATAATTCCAATTACTTCTTTCCTTCCTTTTTCTATAACTAAAATTATTCCCGGAAAACCATTGACTTTTCCGTATTCCTGTGTTGTAAGGACATCTCTTTTTGACGCCAATGCCTCAAGCATATCTTTCAAAGTAGGATCATCCGTTCCATATTTCTCTTTACAATTTTCTATAGTCTTAAGTACTTTCTTATCAGCTGTCCATGTTTTCACAGCTTTTATATTTTTTAGCCAATCATTATCATTTTGATTACTCATAATGTCTCTCTATTCTTTTTCATTTATGTTCAAAAAGTCTTGGTTTCGTCAACTTGCTTCGTAATATCTAAGATAGAATTTGGAATATATGAAGTGACCTAATGAATTTAATTTTTGATGATTTTAAGCATAAGAAATAAAGTATTTTTCCTATGACAGCTTTTTTATTTTCCAATCACTTAAATCAACTAACGGTCTATGCGCCTACCAATTGCTTATTTCTTTATTCAATAAAAACAAGCTACTTCTTAATCCATACCTGTTTCTAACCTTTCGTCTCTGATGTTACATTATTGTATCTCCAGATCCTCAAAAAACTCTCATCTCAATATTTTTACTAATCGTCTTCATCCTATTCATTCTTTTGAGCACTCCGCTTTAACTCTAATTTTTTTAAAATTTCATCAAATTTTTTAAGTCCATCCCTTTTTATTATTCCATCTTTAATATATTCCTCATAAATCGGCTTGATCTGATATTCAATACGATATTCTAGGTATCCCTTTTCGTCTTCTACTGCTTCATTTTTCCTTCCCAAGAAATATGTATGTCCAATCTTGATATCATTCACATCCATATCCTGATCTTCTAAATATTCTTTGCTAAAAATGCCATCTTCTTCATTCATCAATTTATCATATAGCTTTTTCGCCTTTATTCCTACATTTTTATCTATCCAACTTCCTTCGATTTCTTCTCCATTCGATTTCACTTGCACAAATGCAAATCTTCTCCGTACCGCATAATCTATAGATCCAATGGATCGATCCGCTGTGTTCATAGTTCCAATAATATATAAATTATCTGGTATAGAAAACTCCTGTTTCCCATTAATCGCATATGGGGTAGCTATCGACGATTCGCGATATTCAAGACCATATATTAATTCTCCAAGTACAGAAGCCAATGGTGCTCTGTTAATTTCATCGATGATTAATACATACTTTTGTTTCTTATTACCTTGTGCTTGTTTACAAAATTTTTCAAAAATCTTGGATTCGGTCACGTAAGTAATTCCATTATTTCTTTTAGCTGGTTTAACTGTAATTCCTCTTACAAAATCCTCGTAACTATAGGACGGGTGAAATTGAACAATTTTATAATTGTCTTTATATTCATTTTTCAATAATTCTTGGGCTGAATTATAAGGATTTTGCGTATCAACCCTGTCACTTCCTGCCAACAACTTTGCCGCAATAATAGTTGCCGAATACGTTTTGCTTGTTCCTGGAGGGCCATACAAAATAACCTGTTTGTTCCATCCATTTTTAAATATTTCAATTACTTTTTCTACCACTCCCTCGTTCTTTGGAGAATTGTCTTCAACGTTTGAAATCACATTTTCTTCACTCATTTTTCCGTTCCTTTCGCAATTCTTTATTTTTTCCTGGTGCCTTATTTATTCTTTCTTTTTTCAGCACACACTGAATGTGTAATCACATTCCACTCATTAACTTTCATTATACCATGTGTTTTTGTTACTGTACATATTTCAGCATATATTTTTTATGCAAAAAGCTTCTATTTTTTAACTATTTTTCGCTTTTTATACATATTTTGTACAAAAAGATTGTCCCAATTTTCCGTCTTCTTTTTCTACAGTATCAGGCTTGCATCTGGCTTCAACCGTTTCCCTTTTCACTTCTATCCGCAAATCACCCTCACCGCCTCCCTTACTTTCCTGTCCTCCATCGTCTCATACAGCTTCAGCACTTCCATCCTTTGATCCCGATCCAGCCCCCGCTTTTTCGATACGTATATTTTGCACTGCAGTTCCCCTTCCTCATCCCACGCTTTTTCATTTCTCGGACATCCATTCAAATAGTCCCATTTTTCTTCATAAAACTTCCGCAACACTGCAAACGCCGTATTCCAGTCCATCGTTTCCTCTTTCTGCGTATCCAAAGCTGTCCTATTTTTACTGTTTCTCTGCTTTCCTTCCAGATTTTCTTTCTTCTCTTCCTTTTCTTCTCTCTCCCACTGTCTTCTCACAGCGTTTTCTTTTCCATAAAACTCCAAAACCCCACCGATTTCCGTCAGTACTTCATTTCCCCAAAACAACAAAAAACTGTCCAGATCTGTCCAGATAAACCAGCACTTCCGGAAGGAACAAAAAAACATGTCTCACAGCTTCCTCCCAGTGTGCTGTTTGATACTTTTGCACCAGCTGTCCTTCCATTTCTGTTTCTTCTATCACTTTTGCTTCTTCCGTCAGTTCTGTTTTAGCGCGCAGTCTTTCCCCATATCCGTTTCTTTCACTGTCCAGATCTTCCTGTCCGAACCAGCTGTTCCGTGTCCCCCTGAACCGATTTTTCATGGTTCGACTTTCCATAATTCGACTTTCCATGATTCGACTCTCCATAAATTGCTTTTCCAATTCCGGTTTTCTCTTTACCGGCCAAAATGTTAATGGCTGTCTTCCCATAAAACTGCACACACCATACCGGCAGAACCGCCCTTCTCCTTTATCCTGGCCTTTCAGTACAATTTCCAGCCATTCCTCTGCCAGAAATTCTTTTGATCTTTCCGTCTTTTTTACATCTGTCTTTTTCATCGTCACCTTTCCATCCTTTCCTCAAACATCCATTTCCAGAATCACCCGAATAGCCTCACATACCTTTGGTTCCATGTCTTCTTCCAGCAGCCACTGCAGAATCATTTTCTCCTGGTGATCCAGCTTATATCTTTTTTGAATGATTTTTTCCAGCTGCAATTTTGTAAATGCTACATCTAAATCGTAATCAATCCAGTTATCATCGTACATACCGTAAATATTCTGATAATAGTTTTCTAAAATTTCATATGATTCTTCTAATGTCATGTCTGTCCTCTTCTCTCTTCCATTTCATTTTGCTTTTCTTTAAAACGCATTTACCCCGGAAGAGAAATTTCTTTTCTTCCGGGGTAAATGCGTTCTTCCTATACCTCAAGTGGGGCGTACAGACTGCGGAAATGATTTTTCAAACATGCTCCAGCGTCCACTACAGAATTCTTTTTCTCTGTCCCTGTTGTTTTTTCAAAAATTCTCAAACAGCCCCTCAATTAATCTGCTGTTCTCTACGCGATCAGCCAATTTCTCCAGTTCTTCTGTTACTTCTCCGCCCAGTTCCTGGTAGAATTCAAACAATCTTTCCTGGCGTTCCTGGCATCCTGGCACTTTTTCCCATTCACGCGCCATTTTTTTGGAAAACAGACCGTTTACGTTATAAGTTTTCTGTATCTCCTGCTCTCCATAATATTTCAGATCAAGTTCGCGCGATGTCGGCTTTTCCAGTTCCGCGCGCATCTGGCCGAGGATAAAGTCCATGGAAAATTCAGGGCTTTCCCATTCCAGAAAAGCGCGGTACATTTCCACATCAGTATCGGCGTTTCTTGGAAATCCCGGTGCCGACATATATGGTGTCCGGATGTCTCTCAGATTGAAAAACAGAGCCGCATACCAGTTCAGATGCTCCGGATGTTCCGCTAAAAGATGACGCAGCATTGGGATGTTTCCGGCTTTCATCACCTGCTCTGCTTCTGCAAGCTCGATTAATCCCGGATAATGCTCGATCATATATTCCGTCAGCTCTTCTCCTGCACCGGCGATGGCCTGACCCAGTGCCTCTTTTTCTCCGTATGCTAAACCCATATTATCAATATCATAATGGTCGATGCAGTAATCCAGCATTTCCGGACTGCCGGACAGAATCGCCGCTGTGAGAATGTTCGGAATATAGAATTCTCCGACTATTGTTTCCCGGCGAATGCTGTAGTATGTTTTTCTGGCTCCCGGAGTTTGATCCATGTAACAGATGTATTCCCAGTATTCCATATTGTCTTCCGTCATTTCCCTGTCTTTTTCTTCGAACATCTTCAACAATGGAATATTTCCACTCATCACAACAAGCAGATAATTGGGCGCATCGGTCCAGCACAGTTCTTCATGAAGATACATCTTTCGGAACGCAACGACACCGTATTTATCCATGCTGATAAATTTCTTTGCAATTTTCTCCAGATGGGACGACTCCTGTACCTGAAGAAGTCCGTCGATCGTTGTACTGGCTTCAACTGCCCAACGGCAGACATCTTCCCGGCCACAGCCTCTTCCATACCAGTAAGTATAGGCGGCCAGCGGAATGGCATTTCGGTTATACTGGTTTGGTTTCAGTTGATTTTCATCAAAGAATCTCTTGATTTCTTCCAGTTCTGCGTCCTGATCCAGGAGTTCCCGGATCTTTTTCGTATCCCAGACTGTTTTTCCGATATCATTTAAGGCTGTGGATTTTTTCAGGTGTACTTTCTGCAGTTCTTTCTCAAAAATCTCTCTTTCTACTGGGTTCATTGCATTTAAGACTGTCTCTTTCATTCGTTTTTCCTTCCATAATAATCTCTTTTTTCTCTTGTTAATTTCCTGTTCTTTTTGTTTCATCTCCATAAAGAAGCGCCTCTCCCAATGCTTCGATTTCGCCCCTGCAGACTACCGGGTTTTCCAGTTTGTAATGGTCGAAACCATATTCCAGCATTCCCATATCCCCTGAGAGAATGAGTGCGGTGAGTACATTTGGAATACAGAATTTTTTCGAAACGTTTTCCCGGCCTATCGTATAGCAAGGCAGCTTTCTGCTCCTACAAGGGGCAAATTCTTCCTTCCAGCCAAGGTCTTCTTCTTCATCCTCTTCTTCCATTTGTCTTTCCTTTTCAAATGCCTGCAATAGTGCAATATTGCCACTTAAAATAGCAACCAGCGTATTCGGTGCATCCGTCCAGAAGTTCGCGGATTCCTTTTGTATTCCAGACCGCTTTTCCTGCATCCCGGAAAGAGTGTGTCTGTTTTGTGTACACTTTCTGCAATTCTGCTTCCAGGATTTTTCTTTCCTTCGGATTCATTTTGTTTAAAACAGCTTCCTTCATCTTATATCTCCCCTTCCAATCTTCAGCGCAAGGCTGCTTTCCTTCGCTGTTTGCTGTTTTTTTCGTCAGGTATCCTTAAAACAAAGGTACCACACTCCTTACCTTTTCGCATTCATCCGTCAGATGAAAACGGATATTTTTCATTCATCTGTCAGATGAATTTTCTCGTTAATGTTCACTCAGTACCTGAACACTTGCTGTTCAGGTACGTAAGAATGTGATTCAGGTGTGAGCAGCCCTCCTTTTGCGAAGCAAAACTCTAAATGAGGGCTGCTTACGTTACTGTTCGCAGGATACCTGTGAACAGTAACATTTTCTCCCTTGTAATTAAATGCCCTTTATGATAAGGTTAAGATATCTTTAGATTTGACTTTTATTCGTAGCTATGTCTGTAAATCATGCAGACACTTCCATTTAGAAAGGAGCAAATACCCCCGATGGGAATCTATCTAAACAGCAGCAGTGCTTTTGGATTATTTCGCAGAGATTGTCTATCAACCTATTTCATAGATAAATCTTCTATCTTAAAAGAACTTGTTCCACTCGTTGAATCAGATGATTATGATCCGGAAAAAACCGTTTTGAATTCTCAAAACAGTCAAAAATATGTGGCGATTACCAGACCGCGCAGGTTTGGAAAAACCGTCATGGCCAATATGATTGCTTCCTACTTTGGCAGAGGAATTGACAGCAGTAAAATTTTTGATCGATTAGCTGTCTCTCAGTATCCCTGGTATCAAAAGCACTTAAACCAGCATAATGTGATTCATATCATGTTCAATGAGATTCCTGCTGAAATCACCGATTATAACCATTATATAAACCGCATAAAAAAAACGCTGCTTCTGGATCTGCAAAAAGCTTACCCAGATGCTGCGATTGAAAAAGAGGACTCGGTATGGGATGCGTTGACCAGAATTTACGAATATTGTAACCAGGAACAATTTATTTTTATATTAGATGAGTGGGATTACATTTATCATCAGCCTTATATGACCGATGCAGATAAGACTGCCTATACCAAATTTCTGAGCAATCTTCTGAAAGATAAAGCTTATGTAGAAATGGCCTATATGACCGGTATTTTGCCAATTGCAAAATATTCCAGCGGTTCTGAACTGAACATGTTTTTTGAATATTCTATGGCAACCCGCGCAAAATTCAGCGAATATTTTGGGTTCACGGACGATGAAGTCAATCTGTTATATCAAAGATATTTGCAAATAGAAAAAAATCCTTCCGTTACGCGGGAAGGATTGGAATTATGGTACGATGGCTATCAGACCGCAGGCGGAAAAAAACTCTATAACCCACGCTCTGTCGTAGGGGCTTTAAGTGACAATCAATTGGGAAATTACTGGACAAGTTCTGGTCCGTACGATGAAATTTTCTATTATATCGGCGCAAATGTAGATGCTGTAAAAGATGATATTGCTCTTATGGTCGCCGACATTCCCGTTCCTGCCAAAATTCAGGAATATGCGGCAACGTCTATGGAACTGAAAACAAAAGATGAAATTTTTTCTGCCATGGTAGTCTATGGATTTTTAAATTATTCCAAGGGCTATATATCCATACCAAACAAAGAGTTGATGGACAAATTTGCCGAAGTAATTCAAAGAGAACCATCCCTTGGAAATGTTTACAAGCTTGCGAAAGAATCCGGCCGAATGCTTGCAGCTACAAAAGCCGGCGATACGAAAACAATGGCCGAACTGCTGGAATACGCACACAACACCCACAGCCCGCTGACACTGTATAACAATGAAGCGGAACTGGCTTCTATCATTTGCTGGGGATATTTGAAGGCTTTAGATTTTTATCGTATTGAACGGGAAGATAAAGCCGGTATCGGTTATGTTGATTTTATTTTCTATCCATTTCAAAGATACTTGTATTTCCTTTCCTCGAAGCAAAGGCTTATCCTTTGTAGCTATCGTTTGTTTAAAACTGTCATGGCACACATTAAAAATTTCAGGAAATGGTAGTGCTTTATCAATGGCAATAGGCGCTAATTTATCTTTCATTTTCGCTCTCCTATTCTCTTGGTTCCCAAATGAATAAATTAAACTTTTGTTCACTACGATCTGT
>OLRA01004701.1_pt1 | contig 10564 bp, 7 predicted proteins | sample 1673011 | NCBI WGS metagenome assembly OLRA01 (sample SAMEA3136746, study PRJEB25190) | human gut metagenome | reverse complement strand
CCTCAAGACCTGCGATCATACGAAGTGTTGTAGATTTTCCACATCCGGATGGTCCTACGAAGATGATGAATTCTTTGTCTTCGATCTCCAGGTTGAAATCTTTAACTGCCTGGAAGCCGTTCGGATAAGTTTTATTAATGTGAGATAATGATAAACTTGCCATTGTTGTTTCCCTCCAAAATTAATATATTGTTTTACGTAATTTCCTTTGCTGGTTAACAGTATATCGAAAATGAGAGAAAAGGGCTAGAGCTGAATCTTACAAAGTTTCCGGCAGTTTCTTGTCATTCTGACGAAAAAACGAAAGGGGATTTTTCGTCATTTTGTCAAAACGACGGTTTCCTATGTACAGGTTCACGAAACATTATACGGTATTCAGGCAGAATCCTCAATATGTAAAAAAAGTTCAAACGAGTTATTTACAACTAACCTAAGTTGGAGTATACTAACTTATTAGATAAAAGAAAAGTTTTCTCAATAAAGGAGGGATCAGAATGCATATTGCAGAAGCCGAAACAGAAGAGAAAAAAACAGGATGCTACCGACATACAGAGATGCAGAGGGATCTTATTATAGAGAAACTGAAGGAGAAGGGGCTCCGCATCACCAGACAGAGAAAGATTCTTCTGGACATTATCCTGGAGGGAGAGTGCTCCTGTTGTAAGGAAATCTATTACAGGGCTTCCGCACTGGATCCGAAGATCGGTGTAGCTACAGTATACCGTATGGTCAATACGCTGGAATCCATCGGTGCTATCAGCCGAAAGAATATGTATCGCGTGGCATGCAGCACAAAAGGCGTCTGCACAGTAGAACTGGATGATGATACGATATGCCATCTGTCCGGACAGAAGCTTAATGAAGTGATCCTTGCAGGACTTCGGGCCTGCGGGGAGATCAGTGAACAGAATATCCGTACCCTGGCGCTGCTGCCTGTTCATGAGGTTGGGTGAGTATGGAAAAGCTATGGCACAATATAATAGGAAAGAAGAGGTTTGTACAGACTAAGAATTAGATAGATTAAACTATTAGTAAAAATTAACTGTTAGGCAAAAATAACTGAAAATTTAACGAATTGTGTTGAATTCACACAAAAAACACTGGACTTTTTTTTACAGACATTTTATAATAATGAAAATATCGGGACGGACATGAAAAATCCTCACCGGGAATCAGAAAAAAATAAAAATCATATATCAGGAGGAAATTATTATGGCAGACTTTAAATTCAAGAAATCAGGACTTTTTGCAGCAGGCGTTCTTTTCGGTACAGCAGGAATCAAGATCCTCACAAGCAAGGATGCGAAGAAGCTTTACACAGGATGCACAGCAGCCGTTTTAAGAGCTAAGGACTGCATCATGAAAACAGCTACGAATCTTCAGGAGAATGCTGAAGATATTTATGCTGAAGCTAAGGAGATCAATGAGGAAAGAGCAGCAGCTGAAGAGGCTGTAGAGGATGTTGAGACAGAAGCAGAGGAAACTGCAGATGAGGATGCATTCAAAGAAACAGCAGAAGAGACAGAAGAAGCAGCAGAAGAGACAGCTGAGTAAAGAGGCGATTTTCCGTGAAATTTTATATCAAACATGAGACAAGAGGCCGGCTTCGTATCCATCTTGCTCAGAAGAGGATGAGCTACGGGCAGGCAGATACGCTGTTGTATTATCTCGAGAATCTTGATGGAGTGGTTTCTGCCAAGGTATACGAGAGAACCTGTGACGCAGTTGTAAATTATCGGGGCAGCAGAGCTGCGGTTATCCGTGGTATCAGCGAATTTCATTATCAGGATGTAGAGGTTCCTTCACAGGTGCTGCAGAGCTCAGGGAGAGCACTGAATGCAGAATATCAGGAGAAGCTGATCTCCAAGGTGATCTGCCATTACGGAAGAAGGCTTTTTCTGCCATATCCGCTGAATGCCATTTATACAACAGCTACTTCCCTGAAATATATCTGGAAGGGAATCGATACACTTCTTCACCGTAAGATCGAGGTGCCGGTCCTGGATGCCACTGCAATTGGAGTGTCTGTATTACGTCAGGACTTTGGTACTGCAGGCTCCATCATGTTCCTGCTTGGGATCGGAGAGATCCTGGAAGAGTGGACGCACAAGAAATCCGTAGGTGATCTTGCAAGAACCATGTCCCTGAATGTTGGCAGGGTATGGCTGAAGAGAGAGGATCAGGAGATCCTGGTAGAGTCCGGAGAGGTCCAGCCGGGAGATGATGTTGTTGTACGTATGGGTACCGTAATTCCTTTTGACGGAAGTGTTACAGATGGAGAGGCTATGGTCAACCAGGCTTCTCTTACCGGTGAGTCTGTACCTGTATGCAAGAAAGAGGGCAGCGTTGCCTATGCAGGCACTGTTGTGGAGGAAGGTGAGATCACCATCCGCGTAAAGACGGTAGGTGGTTCCAGCCGCTATGACAAGATCGTTACCATGATCGAGGAGTCTGAGAAGCTGAAATCTTCTTTGGAGGGAAAGGCAGAGCATCTGGCAGATAAGCTGGTTCCCTATACTCTTGGAGGAACAGCACTTACATATCTCCTCACCAGAAATGCCACCAAGGCCCTTGCGATCCTGATGGTGGATTTCTCCTGCGCGCTTAAGCTTGCAATGCCGATCTCTGTATTGTCTGCGATCCGTGAGGCCGGTACACATAAGGCTACAGTTAAGGGCGGTAAATATCTGGAAGCAATGGCTGAGGCAGATACCATCGTATTTGATAAGACAGGAACTCTGACAAAGGCGAAGCCAACCGTTGTGGATGTGGTTCCTTTTGACAACAATGATCCGGAGGAGATGCTGCGTATCGCCGCATGTATGGAAGAGCATTTCCCACACTCCATGGCCAAGGCTGTTGTCAGTGCTGCCAGGAAGAAGCATCTGGCCCATGAGGAGATGCATTCAAAGGTTGAATATGTAGTAGCGCATGGAATTTCCACTACAATCGAAGACCATAAGGCCGTGATCGGAAGCTATCACTTTGTATTTGAAGATGAGAAATGTCTGATTCCGGAGGATGGCAAGGAGAAATTCGACAATATTCCGGAAGAGTATTCCCATCTGTATCTTGCCATTGACGGACGCCTTGCGGCCGTGATCTGTATTGAAGATCCCCTTCGTGAGGAGGCGAAAGCTGCTGTAGAAGCACTGCGCGGGGCAGGGATTTCCAAGATCGTTATGATGACAGGGGACAGCGAGCGTACAGCAGCAGCCATTGCCAGACGTGTGGGAGTGGACGAATATTATTCCGAGGTGCTTCCGGAGGATAAGGCCAACTTCATCGAAAAAGAGAAGGCAGCCGGAAGAAAGGTTATCATGGTAGGTGACGGAATCAATGATTCTCCGGCACTTTCCGCAGCCAATGTCGGTATCGCCATCAGTGATGGCGCTGAAATTGCCCGGGAGATCGCAGATATTACTGTAGGTGCAGATGATCTTCAGGAGCTTGTTGTTCTGAAAGAGATCAGCAATGCACTGATGAAGCGTATCAGACGTAATTACCGTTTTATTATTACCTTTAACGCAGGTCTTATTGCCTGTGGCGTTGCAGGTATCCTGCAGCCGACTTCATCCGCACTTCTGCATAATACCTCCACACTGGCGATCAGCCTGAAGAGTATGCAGAATCTGCTTCCATAGAAAATTTTTAACCGAGTCAAGTAAGTCCTCTGCAGGATTGCGAATATCCGCTTGACAATAAATATAAAAAGCCGGCCAGGTTATCGAAGAGATAAGAGCTTCGTACCTGGCCGTTTTTTTAGGCGGCTCAGACGTGGATCGCAGGTATCAGCCTGAAGGTGTAGGTGTATGAAGTAAGTTTTATTCCTGAGGAAAGGGTTCGCTTTCCAACATCAGTCCGTCAGTCATATGATAGCGTTTTTTTTGGGTATCCGAACGGAGAGGCCGGGTATGAAGGCTTCGGTACCTGGAGGGGCTCATATGATAAAATTTTTCGAAGGTATGTGCAAAATGCTGCCGGCTGTTATATCCGGAAGAAAAGGCAATATCCGTAATGTGCAGAGTACTGTTGCACAGAAGAAAGGAGGCCTGTTTCATACGCTTGCGGTTGATATAGGTATTGATGGTGCAGCCGTTTTTTTCTGTAAAGAGCGCCTGCAGGTAGGATTTGTTGATCCCTGCATATGCGGAGATGGCAGGAATATCAATGTCTTCCAGATAATGCTCATCAATATAGCGGAGCGCTTTTTTCAGATAGACGATTCCCTGGGTGCTCCGGCTGGAGCGGGCGCAGAATGCAAGCTCTGTAAGCATGCGGCTGAAAAGAAGAAAGAAGAGAAATTCTTCCTTTTGTATCTGACCGGAATTTTGTTGTAAAAAGGTGAGCAGATCCTTCAGGCTGTATCCGAAGCTGCGGGAATCCGCGCCGGAGCAAAAGTCCTGGGAGGATTCCGTAAAATTCCAGAACCAGGAAAATCCGGGATCCTTTTTCAGGAGAAGCTCCAGAGCAACCGGACTTTTTTCGGGAGTAAGGGAAAATTCCAGATTCAGGATCGAGCAGGGAAAACCATCCGGAATCTCCAGCCTGTGAGGTATATCCGGCCGGATAAAGATAAATTGCCCGGATTTCAGTGGGAATTCCGTGTCCTGTGTGCCATCCAGGCAGAAAACCCGGCAGGAACCGGAGGTGATATACATGATCTCATAGCTGGAATGTGTGTGATGCTCCATATGATAATAAGGCAGGGAGAGAGCATAAAAAGCAGAAATATGGAAATATCGGGAAGAGTCCTGGAAAATATCTGGCATGAAAAAACCTCCTGAGTATGCTGCGAAGCGGAATGTAAATATTTCAGCTGTAAATTGCGAGTCGGACAGATGCAGATATTCGATTAAATCGCCCTACATGTCTGACTGACTGTACTCTTTACTGTCAGCAAACAGTATATCACGCAAAAATAAATACGACAATATATTGCATTTTTACATTCAGGGGATGATACCTGTCACCTTATAAAAAAACAGATATTATACTGTGATCAGAATCAGAAAAACGGAGGGTATTTTCTATGAGCTATAAAAATGAAAACATGAAAACGATCGAATTACATGAGAATGGCCTGGATATCCAGTTTCGTATCCGGGAAAACGGCGTGGTAGAGCTGGCAGATTTTTCTTCACAGGAAGTAAAAAAAGCAGTCATGGAGCCGAAGGAGGATATCTGTTATCCGGCTGTTGAGATCCACAGAAGTGGCACAGGAAGCTTAAACATGCATGCCTACAAAAACAACATCAATCAGTCCTCTGTGGATTTTGTTTATGAGAACCATGAGCTGAAGGCACAGGCCGGCGGAAAAGAGCTGGAGATCGTAATGGTTTCCCCGGAAAAGCTGAAGGCAGTATATCATATGCGCCTGTTTGACGGAGTGCCGGCAGTACAGACCTGGACAGAGATCATCAACGAGGGAAGCGAGGATCAGGGGCTGACCTATGTTTCTTCTTTTATGTATCAGGGAATCTCCAGAGGCGGCGAGAAGCCTTATTATAAAAAAACAGATATCTATGTGCCGTTTAACAGCTGGTGCTGTGAGGCACAGTGGCAGAAATACGATGCAGAAACGCTGAATTTAAACGGAATGGTCGTAGATGGCTTCAATCATCAGGGATATGGCCTGAACCGTTATTGTTACAGTGGAAAGGGCACCTGGTCTACCTGTGAGTATCTTCCCATGGGAATTGCCGAGGACAGAGAAACAGGGGAGACGTATATTTTCCAGATTGAAAGCTCCGGACAGTGGCTGGCAGAATATGGCTCTGCACAGGGCGGAAATCTGTATCTTGCCTTAAGCGGCGCCACAGAGCAGGAGCATGGCTGGTATAAGAATCTGAAACCGGGAGAAAGCTTTACAACCGTTCCGGCAGGGGTAGCGGTTGTAAAAGGTGGCCTGAATCCGGCAGCAGCGGCACTGACCAGATATCGGAGAAAAGTACGCAGACCGAATACGGACGATGAGAAGCTGAACGTGGTATTTAATGATTACATGAACTGCCTGATGGGAGACCCTACAACGGAGCGGGAGCTTTCCATCATTGACAAGGCAGCAGAGCTCGGATGCGAATATTACTGCCTGGATGCAGGCTGGTATGACGACGGATTCTGGTGGGACCGTGTCGGGGAATGGAAAGAAGCATCCGGAAGATTCCCCAATGGTCTGAAAGAAGTCTGCGATCATGCACACAGTAAAGGCCTGAAAATGGGACTCTGGCTGGAAATCGAGGTTATGGGAGTTGCCTGCGAGCTGGCAAACAAGCTTCCGGATGACTGGTTTGTCTGCCGTCATGGAAAACGCCACATTGACAATAAACGCTATATGCTGGATTTCCGCAATCCGGAGGTACGGAAATATTGCCGTGATGTAGTAGACAGACTGATCAATGATTACGGTGTAGAGTACTTTAAAGTGGACTATAACGTAACCATGGGATATGGAAGTGATCTGAACAGTGACAGCTGTGCAGATGCCATCCGTGAGCATTATGAATGTCTTCACCAGTGGTATGAGGAAATCTTCCGGGATCATCCGGAGCTTGTTGTGGAGAACTGCGGTTCCGGCGGACAGCGTATGGATTATGGTATGCTGAAGATCTTAAGCCTGCAGTCTACCAGTGATCAGACAGATTATCTCTACAATGCCAATATCGCTGCCAATGTAGCCAGTGCGGTAACTCCGGAGCAGGGTGGTATGTGGGTATATCCGTATGAGGATGAAGAAGAGCATGTGATCTACAATGTAGTAAATGGTATGCTTCTCCGCCCATATATCAGCGGTATGGTATGGAAGCTGGGCGAAAATTCCATGAACCGTATGAAGGAGGGAATCTCCCTGTATAAGGAGATCCGTGAGGAAGTCCGTGACGGCGTGCCGTTCTTCCCGCTTGGTTTTGGAACTCTGAAATCTGAAGTTCTTGCTTACGGAGTGAAAGCAGAGAAGAATACCTATCTTTCGGTATGGACACCGAGAACAACAGAAGCAGTGATCCCGCTGGAAAATGCAGAGCAGGTCCGCAGAGTATCCGTGATCTATCCGAAGGAAGAGATGTGCGGATATAAGATCGAAAATGGAAATCTTGTAGTGAAGATGCCACAGGAAAAAGCGGCCAGACTGTTTAAGATCGAGATGAAATAGAAAATCAGGAAAGACCGTAAGTTTGACGAAGAGGCGTGGGCAAAAATAAAAGAGCGCCGGCATTTTTACCAGAAAGCTCATCAGTCTGGATGAAGTTGCAAAGATCCCAGCTGTGTACCTGAATTATAAGAAATACAGATGGGTGAAGGATCTGACAGTGAAAAGCGAATAGAAACAGAAAACAGCAGAGCTGTATGTCCCGGGATTACAGGGAATATACAATTCTGCTGTTTTATTTTATGAGATTATCTGTTTTCCGCAAGATATTCTTCTGTAAGAGCAACCGCATCTGTGATACACTGCGGGCAGCTGCAGAGAACCTTGCCTGTCTCTACACCTTTTAATTCACGGCAGATACAGGAACCGTTTTTTTCTTTGAATTTCTGGATATAGGTGCGGAGCTTTTTGTAAGTGTCACCTTTGGAGCCGGAACCTTCTTCGGTATTTCCGCGGCTGTTGGAAAGTCCGATGATCATAGCCATACCGGAAAGAGCACCGCACATTTCCATAACACTCATTCCAAGGCCGAAGCCCTCGGCAATACGGAACATCTCGTTTTCATCGATGCCAAATTCCCGGCAGAAAGAACAGGCAACTGCCTGTGCACAGTTACAGCCATTCTCGTGTAATTTTGTAGCGTGTTCAGCTTTTGTACTCATGATTTCTTATCCTCCTGATTTCAGATTGCAAGCATATTTTTGATCGCTTCCATATAGATCAGTACTGCTTCTTCCATGCCGGAGACCAGGATAAATTCATCGGCTCCGTGGATGCGGTAGTCAATTCCCTCTTTTTCAGGTCCGAAGGCTATGATGTTTTTGAGGGATTTTGCGTAAGTGCCGCCTCCGATGACCATTGGTTTGTGTTCGGTATCGCCGGTCACATCTGTGTAAGCTTTGTAAAGAGCATTTACCAGCGGAGATTCTCTTGGGAAGAATAACGGAGCAACAACCTTTATGATCTCAATACGACCGTTTTTATCTTCCAGTCTGTCCTGGCACATTTTGCGGATATCGGTCTCATTAAGAGTTACCGGAACACGGATATCGATGGTACAGGAAATGACACCGTTTTCTGTTTTGACGATTCCGTTGCATAACGTCAGATCGCCGTATTCATCTGCAAATTTCAGACCAATGCCGGAGCCGTCACATGCAGTGCCGATATGGGAGTTATAGAATTCCACAAAGTCATCTTCAAAGCCTGCTTTTGCCAGACATTCAAAGGTTACTCCTGCAGCATTGACACCGAGATGGGGAGTGCTGGCATGAGCCGGAATACCTTTGGCGTAGATGGTGAGCTCACCATTTTCTTCGGTTACCTTATATTCCTGGAGCTTCGTCTGGGAAAGTGCGGATTCCAGCTTTTCCTTCAGACCGTCCTCATCGGGAACAATGGTTGTACAGGTGTCACACATTGCATTGGATACAAAACCGCCGTTCATGGAGATGATCCGGGTGTTTTTGGAGCAGGCGATCATGGCAAGCTGACCTTTTTCACCGTGGATACACGGGAAGCTGGCATCCGGTGTGAAACCGCAGGAAAGCTCTTCTGCTACCTGATTGTAGTGATCCATACATTTGGAACCTGTTTCCTCGTTGCAGCCCATGATCAGGCGGACTCTTTTGTTCAGCTTCACGCCGTGGTCGCGGAGAAGCTTCATGGCATAGAGCGCTTCCAGGATAGGGCCTTTGTCATCAGTGGTCCCGCGGCCGTATACATGATCGTCTTCACGGGTAAGGCGGAACGGATCGTAGGTCCAGTCTCCGCCTACAGGAACGATATCCAGATGACCGGCGATGCCGACGATCTCATCGCCCTCACCCATTTCGGCATAACCGCAGTAGTTATCCAGGTTTACGGTTTTAAAGCCAAGTTCTTCGGCAATCTTCAGTCCCTCTTCCAGGGCTTTTGCAGGACCCTCACCAAATGGTTTTCCCTCGGAAGGGGTACCGAGCTGGGAGTCAATGGCAACTAGTCTGCCAAGATTTGTGAGCATTTCTTCTGATAATGCGTGGATTTCCTCTTTAATATCCATATGATTTCCTCCTGTTTACAGCGTTCCGGAAAGTGACAGGATGGAACGCTGATGTTATGAGCTCTATTATAGCATAGATTGTAATGAATGGCAGAGTGGATTTTTACCTGTTGAAGACGTACCGATCCATTCGGCGGAAGGCTTCTTCTATGCGGGAACGGGGTGAGGCCAGATTCATTCTCAGGTGACAGGGACCGAAAAACATCCTGCCGTCCTGGACGGCAACGCCGACATCCCAGCAGGCTTTTTCCACATCTTCGATTGTTTTGCCATGGGCAGTACACCAGTCGGTGCAGTCGGCAAAGAGCATGTAGGTGCCTTCCGGTCTGGAAACGTTGACACCCTTAAAGTGCCGGTCAATGTAATCACAGGCAAAGCTTACATTTCCGCTTAGTACTTCGCATAGTTCATCGGTCCATTCATAGCCTTCAGGCTGATAAGCGCCAAGCAGAGCGTGCATGGACAGAACATTCATCATATTATAATGGCTCAGACTGGACTCCTTCAAAATACGATCCCGCCACCAGCTGTTGTATACAATGTGATAGCTGCCAACAAGTCCTGCCAGATTAAAGGTTTTGGATGGAGCGTAGAAGGCCGCTGTACGCTGGCGGGCATCTTCACTGACGGACTGGCTGGGGATATGCTTATGGCCATTCAGGATGAGGTCAGACCAGATCTCGTCTGAGATGACATAGACATCATATTTTCGGTACAGCTCCATGGCTTTTTCCAGCTCCCGGCGTTCCCACACGCGTCCGCAGGGATTGTGTGGATTGCAGAGAATGGCAGCGTGGATTTTCTTTTCACGGAGTTGTTTTTCCATGTCTGCATAATCCATTCTCCATATGCCGTTTTCATCCTTTATCAGAGGAGAGTGTACGGCCTCGTAGCCGTTGTTTTTCAGGCTTGAGGTGAAGCCTATGTATGTCGGGCTGTGGACCAGGACGTTATCACCGCGGGAGCAGACGCAGTTCAGTGCACTGATAACTCCGCCCAGAACGCCATTTTCGTAGCCAATGTGCCTGGGCTTCAGACCGGTGACACCGTGGCGTGTTTCCTGCCAGCGGATGATGGCTTTATAATATTCCGGCGGGGCTTCGAAGTAACCGAAGGCCGGGTGACTGGCCCGTTCGATGATCGCCTGCTGTATGGTAGGTACAGTAGGAAAGTTCATGTCTGCTACCCACATCGGGATGGCATCGAAGCCCTCCTTCGGCTGGGCAGGAGAGAAACCATCGCCCTTCAGGCCGTCTACTGCGATGGAATCTCTGCCATGTCGGTCAATGATGGAAGTGAAGTCGTATTTCATATGAATGCTCCGTTACTGAAAACTTATAAAAAGTTATAAACTTCTATGTTTCATTCCTACTTCA
>OLRA01004695.1_pt1 | contig 10573 bp, 10 predicted proteins | sample 1673011 | NCBI WGS metagenome assembly OLRA01 (sample SAMEA3136746, study PRJEB25190) | human gut metagenome | reverse complement strand
CATCGATCTTTACGACCGCAAGGTCCGTCACGGTATCGCTGCCGATCAGCTGCGCTTCATACGTCTCACCGTCGGAGGTCATAACCTTCAGGGAAGTCGCACCCTCCACAACATGCGCATTCGTGATGATATAGCCATCTTCACTCATGATGATGCCGGAGCCTTCGCTCGCCGGGGAAACGCTGCTGTCCGACGTATCGGTCTGCATAAAGCCGTAATTCTGTGTCACCTGATAATTCTGGATGCACACGACAGACGGTGTAAGCTTTGCGGCAATGTCCTGGTCGCTCATCGCGGAAACCGTGCCGTCGCTGCTCGCGCTCGTGTCCGAGCTCGTGTCGCCGTTCACCACGCGCGAGATTGTGAACGCAGCATTGCTGCTCGCTTCGGAAGACTGCACATTGATGACGCCGTTTTGAATCATCACGACGAATACGCCAAGCGACGCCGCCGAGGTGATCGCACAGCAAAGCACAACGGCTAAAAGCTTCAAGCCGAATTTCGAGCCGTGCTTTTTGGGCTTCGGCTGTTTTTGCGGCTGATGCACAGGCACACCGTAATACACAGGCTGTCCGTTTGGCTGCACCGGCGCGTTCTGCTGCGGAGCGCTCTGTGCGTTCCACGTATATGCGGGGGTGTTGTTCGTCGGATACTGTGCGTTATGATAGGTGCCGTAGGCGTTTGTGCTGTTTACAGCGTTATTAGCGGAAGTATTGGTGTTCACCGGTTCAGACCCATTGTTCGGGTCAAAACCATTTTGGAATTTCTCATGATTGTCACTCATGGTTCCTTACTCCTTTCACATAATACCATATTCCAAACGGTTTTTCAACCTTTTTTTCTTTCCGTTCGGATTATCTATATTATTTCGGAGTTCTGTGAAGTTCATGTGAAGTGCAGTGAACAGTTTCATGAAAAAAGCAAGAAATCTCTGTCACACAAAAACAACGAAAGCCACCGGTGCGTGTTCCGGCGGCTTTCCTTATACGCTGATTTTATTTTGTCGTCAGATGCGCACTTTTCAGCGCCTTGCGAATCAAAGCGGAGAGCGGCACGGAAATGATGATGGCGAGAATCGCGTTCACCGTGCTCGAAGCCGCTTTCGTCGCAAGCGCAATCGCCGCAGCCTCCGGCGCACTGCCCGCAAGCACCGTCGTAATGTAGGACTTTGCGAGATACAGCACAATGTATGTCAGGCTGCCGCAGATGCCCGCCACAATGCTGCGCGGTACGGTAATGGTAAAGTCTTCCTCCAGCATGTTGCCGGTGATTTTACCCTTGTGCGCGATGAGGCCGCAAACCGCAGCCAGCAGGAACTTAAATACAAATGTAAACGGAGCCGAAGCGATGTACGCCGGGTTCGTCAGGTCGTAGAGCATCGCGCCGATGCCGGAAGCCAGACCGCCTCCGATCGGGCCCATCACAAAGCCCGCAAGCAGGCAAAACGCGTTGCCGAGGTGGATACGGGAAATATCGCCCACCGGCACCGGAATCGGGAAGCTCAGGTAGTTGGAAACGAACACCAGCGCGCCCAAAAGGCCCACGGTGACAATCTTGTAGATGGAATTCTTGTTTTTCATTTTGATTACCCCTTTGCTTTGGGGCGCGACTGCACCGTTCGTGCGCCGTGCCTTGAAGATTGCACCCAGTATAGCACCGCGCTGGTATTATCGCAATGGCCAGATTTAATATAATTTTTAAGGTCAGATGGTTTTTTCACACCCCAAAAAGCCCGCCCCGGTTGCATTTTCGTCAAAAAAGCGGTATACTGGCGGTGCGAAAAGTGTCGTTCGCTTTTCGATTATTTATAATATGAAGAAGGGATATTCATGGCAAAAGTAAAAGCCGTTATTTTTGATATGGACGGAACCGTGGCCAATACGCTCACTTCCATCGCCGGATTCGGCAACGCCGCGCTTGAAGCGCACCGTTTAAAAACGTTCCCCGTAGACCGCTACCGCACATTCGTCGGTAACGGCGCAGATATTCTCATGCGCCGCATGCTCACTGCCGCTAAGGGCACATACACCGAAGAAGATGTAAAAGCCCTGCGCAAAACGTATGACGCTTTATATGAAAGTGATCCCACAAAAGACGTCACCCCCTACCCCGGCATCGTAGAGCTGCTCCAAAAAATGCGTGAAAACAACGTCAAAGCCGCCGTGCTCTCCAACAAACCCGATAACATGACGTGCTATATCGCCGAAAAGCTGTTCACCGGGCTTTTTGATGTCGTCCACGGACAAAGGGAAGGCGTACCGAAAAAGCCGAACCCCAGTGCCGCACTTTTATTGTGCGAAGAATTAGGCGTCACCCCCGCCGAATGCCTGTACGTCGGCGACAGCGGCGTTGATATGCAGACCGGGCAGAACGCAGGCCTCTTCACCGCCGGCGTCACCTGGGGCTTCAGGGACGAAAAAGAGCTCGAAGAAAACGGCGCCGATACCCTCGTCCATAACGCAGAGGAGTTGGAAAACCTTATCCTCTAAGCTAACGGCAATGGCGATTAAAAGTCTTTCGTCAAGTTTTCTTCAGAAAACTTTTTGCCTAAATATAATTTATCCTCTCCAGGCTGCGTCCGGAGAGGATTTCTTCTTTTATTGCGCTTTGCTGTTTAGCTCCCGATATGTCTCAAGAATTAGCACCACCGAAACCACAAACGTCAAAATGTCTGAAACCGGCATCGAGTATAAAACACCGTCCAAACCGAACCAAATCGGCAGCAGGATTGCAAATCCCACGCCGAACACCACCTCGCGCAACATGGAAAGCACCGTCGAGCTCAGCGCCTTGCCAAGTGCCTGCAAGAAAATAAAGCACGCCTTGTTCACGCACGCCGGAATCATCATACACAGGTAAATACGGAACGCCTTCACCGCAAACTCCGTGTAAAATGCGCTTTCATTTGCCGCGCCAAACAGCGAAATGAGCTCTTGCGGGAAAAACTCCACCAAAATCAGCGCCACGGCGCCCACCGCTGCTTCCGAGATCAGCAGCATCGTAAACAGCTTATTTACGCGCCTAAATTTCTCCGCACCCATGTTGAAGCCTACGATCGGTATGCACCCCGCCGCCATACCGACAACGATCGAGATCACAATCTGAAAGAACTTCATCACAATGCCGACCACTGCCATCGGGATCTGTGCGTACTGCGCCTGCCCGAAAATCGGGTCCAGTGCGCCGTATTTGCGCAGCATGTTGTTGATGGCCGCCATTGCCGCCACAAGGCTGATCTGCGAGAGGAAGCTTGTCATACCAAGCGACAAAATGCGCCTGCAAAGCCCGCCGCTCAGCTTAAAATCTCCCTTTCCCGGGCGAATCACACGCATATTGCACAAATACCAGATTGCAAGCACCGCCGTCACAATCTGCCCCAGCACCGTCGCAACCGCCGCGCCCATCATACCCCAGCGGCACACGAAAATGAACACCGGGTCTAAGATCGTGTTCAATATCGCGCCCGCCAGCGTCGATGCCATCGCAAATTTCGGGCTGCCGTCCGCGCGGATAATTGGGTTCAGCGCCTGTCCGAACATATAAAACGGCACGCCGAGCGCAATATAGAAGAAGTACTCCTTCGCATAACGAAACGTCTCCACGTTCACACGCCCGCCAAACATCGTTAAAATCGGTTCCGCCAAAAGCAAATACACAGCCGTCAAAGCCGCGCTTGCAAGCAAAACCAGCACCACGGCGTTGCCTACGCTCTTCTTCGCCGTTTTCACATCCTTTTTACCGAGGTTGATACTCACATACGCGCAGCAGCCGTCGCCGACCATTACCGCGATTGCGAGCGCCGCCACGGTCAGCGGAAACACAACGGTGTTCGCCGCGTTGCCGTAAGAACCGAGGTAGTCCGCGTTTGCAATGAAAATCTGGTCAACAATGTTATACAGCGCGCCGACCAGAAGCGAAATGATACACGGCACTGCATAACCGCGCATCAGCTTGCCCACACGTTCCGTGCCCAAAAATACGTTGGTGTTTTCTTCCATACCTTTACTCCCTGATATAAATCTAAATCATAAAGCAGCGAAATACGCCGCCCGAAAATCCGGACTTACGCATCTCGCTGCTCGATTTTGAAACCTATAAACTTGTATGCCGTCAGTTCAAATAGTCGCCCACCGGAGCGGAATTGTACTGCTTAATAATTTTGATCACAATTGAGCCGTCCGTTTCCTTATGCTCCTCTACGATTTTATACTTTGTGTGGCTGCGTTCCAGCCCGCTCTTGTAATTTGCAACTTCCTCCTGTACTGCGCGCATGGCGTAATCCTTTACCACACCCTCTTTAAGCTGAAAATGCAACGTTTGACAGATACACGCAGACTGAATTCGTTTCATAATTTCACCATTCCTTATCAAAATAAATGCGGCGCATATACGCAAACCGGATTTACGCACATACGCCACACGTTTTCTATTATTTTACTCTTTTGAAAATATTTTTTCAAAGGCAGTTTTCGCAAAATTTTCCGGCTCGCAGATTGGACACTTTGCACAAGCATCACACGTCTGCTTCTTCGCCCCGCACACGTGCCGCCGTCTGTATTCCGTTGGCAGCTCGCCGTAGGCCTCCTTAAACGCCGCCGTAAATCGGCTCTGGCTCTCATACCCCACGGCCTGCGCCACGGACGCAATGTCGTTCTGCGTTTTCAGCAGCAGCCCCGCCGCAAGCTCCATGCGGTGCTGCTTCATGTGCGCCGCAATCGTCGTGCCGTACACTTTTTTGAACACCGTTTTCAGCGTCGTGGTGTTCATAAGGAACTCTCTTGACAGCGTTTCTATCGTGATGCGCTCGCTGATGTGTTCAATCAGGTAATTGTGCACGTTCCGAATGATCTCCTCCTGCGAAGCCTGAAAGTCCACTTCCTTTTCCGGGCACGTGATCTCCATCACCTGCTCCACAATCTCGTGCAAAAGCCCGATTTGCTCGGTGTCCGACGCCTTATAGTAGACTTCCTTGCCATCGCGGCGGCTCATGATAAGCCCACTGTCTAAAAGCGACTTCAAATGGTGCGAAACTGCCGGACTCGACATATCCATCATCGCTGCAATGTTGATAACACATTCTTCCCGGTGACTTAAAAGCCAGAAAATGCGCACGCGCACCGGGTCGCTCAGCTGCTTGAACACATCCGCCACGGCCGAAAAACGCTCCGTATTCATCAATTCTCTATGCAGCGCTTCGTCGTGCTTGTGCCTGCCGTGGTCGTGCGGCAATGCAAAATCCGCCATAAAAAGCCCTCCGTTTATCCGTTTCGGAAATCCCGTTCGCCCGTTTGGAAGCAGCACCCGAAAACCCCTTGATTTTTTATTCCGGCCCCAGTATACTACAACTGTAACGATTAAGCAAGTATTTAATCGTTAGCACCACATTTCAAAACAAAATGATTTTTTACGGAGGTTTTTCCCATGAAAAAAACGTACAGCATCGAAGTTGACTGCGCAAATTGTGCCAACCTGATGGAAGAGGCAACCAAGAAAACCGCAGGCGTTGCAAATGCGACCGTAAACTTCATGACCCAGAAGATGATCGTTGAGTTTGAAGACGGTCAGGACGCTAAAGCTGTCATGAAGAATGTCCTCAAGGCCTGCAAGAAGGTTGAGCCGGACTGCGAAATCGAGCTTTAATTTACTTCGGTCTACCCGTATAGTCAGAAAAAATGACCGGCTCCGCTTTCTCGGTACAGTCGGTCTTTTTCACACGGTAATGTATCATCTAACTGCTATATAAAACCACAAGAGGTATCCTCATGAAAAAGAAACAAAAGATTACGCTGTACCGCATCATCATCACCGCCGTGATGCTGGTCGTGTTACAGTTCTTACCTATCACGGGCATTCCGCGCCTTATCGCGTACCTCGCCGCCTATCTCGTCATCGGCTACGATATTTTGAGAAAAGCCGGCAAGGGCATCCTAAACGGCCGCGTTCGACGAAAACTTTTTGATGGCGCTCGCCACCCTCGGTGCGTTCTTCCTCGCCATTTGGACAAAGAGCGGCGATTATCTTGAGGGCATCGCCGTGATGCTGTTCTATCAGATCGGCGAGCTGTTCCAAAGCTACGCCGTCGGCAAAAGCCGCAAAAACATCTCCGCGCTGATGGACATCCGCCCGGACTACGCCAACATTGAAAAAGACGGCAAGTTAGAACAGGTCGATCCCGATGAAGTCGCGGTCGGCAGCATCATCGTCGTGCAGCCGGGCGAAAAAGTCCCGCTCGACGGCGTGGTCGAAAGCGGCAACGCAAGCCTTAATACCAGCGCGCTCACCGGCGAAAGCCTCCCGCGCGATGTCAAAGAGGGCGATGAGATCATCAGCGGCTGTATCAATTTAAACGGTGTTCTGAAAATCCGCACCACAAAGGAATTCGGCGAGTCCACCGTTTCCAAAATCCTCGACCTCGTTGAAAACGCCAGTTCCCGCAAGTCCCGTTCGGAAGCGTTCATCTCCCGCTTCGCTAAAATTTACACCCCGGCGGTCTGCATTTCCGCTGTACTGCTCGGCATTGCCGTGCCGCTCCTGCGCATGGCGTTCGGCATGGATGCCGCTTGGGTCGATTGGATCTACCGCGCGCTGACCTTCCTCGTTGTCAGCTGCCCGTGCGCACTTGTCATTTCCATCCCGCTCAGCTTCTTTGCGGGCATCGGCGGCGCAAGCCATGAGGGCGTGCTCATCAAGGGCTCCAACTATCTTGAAGCCCTCTCCGATGCAAAAATCGTCGTGTTCGATAAAACCGGCACGCTCACGCAGGGCGTGTTTGAGGTCACTGCCGTCCACCACAACACGATGGACGAAGCAAAGCTGCTCGAGTACGCCGCGCTCGCCGAGTGCGCCTCCTCCCACCCCATCAGCAAAAGTTTGCAGAAAGCCTACGGCAAAGAGATCGACCGCAGCCGCGTAACGGACATTGAAGAAGTCAGCGGCAAGGGCATCACCGCCAAGGTCGACGGGCACGAGGTCCTCGCCGGCAACGCAAAGCTCATGGCACTGCACAATATTCCATATAACGACTGCCACAGCGTCGGCACCATCATTCACATGTCAATCGACGGCGAATATGCCGGTCACATCGTTATCTCCGATGTCATCAAGCCTCATTCCAAGGAAGCCATTCAGAAGCTGAAGCACGCCGGTGTTGAAAAAACCGTCATGCTCACAGGCGATGCCAAGCGTGTGGCTGATCAGGTCGCCAAAGAGCTTGGCATTGACGAAGTTCGCAGCGAGCTGCTCCCGGGCGATAAGGTCAACGAAGTCGAAAAGCTCATTCAGAATAAGCCGAAGAAAGCAAACCTCGCGTTCGTCGGCGACGGCATCAACGATGCGCCGGTGCTCACCCGTGCCGATATCGGCATCGCCATGGGCGCCATGGGCAGCGATGCCGCCATCGAAGCCGCAGACGTTGTCCTCATGGACGATGATCCGATGCAGATTGCAAAGGCCATCAAAATTTCCCGTAAGTGCATCGGCATCGTCAAGCAGAACATCGTGTTCTCGCTCATCGTCAAGTTCGGCTGTCTCGCGCTCACCGCGTTCGGTCTTGCGAACATGTGGGCAGCCATCTTTGCGGATGTCGGTGTCATGATTATCGCGGTTCTCAACGCCATCCGCGCTTTGAAGTACAAAAAATAAAAGATAACATACCAAAACGCCCTTCCGCTGCGGTTTTTCCGTAAGCGGGAGGGCGTTTTTCGTTTTCTGTTTCAGCTTTTAATCTTTGTACAGATTGCCCGTGTACCAATCCACCATGCCGTTTTGGACAGCGTCCTCAAAGTAGTCGGGCCAGTAGTCCGGCGCTTTGCCGGAGGGATACCAAATGTCCGGGTACAACACGTTTTCGTTCTCCGTGATTTTTGAGGTGTCCACGGTCGCATCTTCGCCGTCACGCACCTTGCGCGCCACGATCACCGTGCGGAAGCCCTCATATTCATACGAGCATGTTGAAAGCATCACCGTTTTGTCGTTTTCGTTCAGGTCAACGCCGGTGTTCACCATGCTGCGTTTCATCACATCGTAGTAAAACTGCATCTTGTCTTCCGCAGAGTCAAAATCGCCGCGCAGATAGTTGAACAGTTCCCCTTGGTTATCGTATGTATTCGTCTTGAATACCGAAACAATCTTCCATTCCGCCGCTTCCTTTTCGGTGTCATAGCGGAATACCGGACAGCTTTTCACGGTCTTGGCACTGCCAAAACCGATCACCTGCCAGAACATTCTGCCGTCCTGCATGCTGTGCCCGTGCAAAACCTGATTATCGGAGTCCACCGTGCACATACCGTCCAAAAAGATGCTGCCGTACTTCGTGCTTTCCTTTTTGTAGTTGCGGTAAAGGTAATACTGCGGGTCGCCTGCAGGCGGTGTCAGCACCGGAAAATTGATGTCCGTGCCGTCCAGCTGCACCCAGCCCGTAATGTCGCTGTTCACACTTTGCAGCTTCAAAACAGCTTCGCAACGGCGCTCCAGCTCTGCCATGCGTTCGCTGTCCGCCGTGTCGTCTTCAGAAGTCGCCGGGACCACGCTTTCCGTGTCGCCCGCTTCGGAGTAGATTTTCTGAATCTCACCTACGTTTTTATCCGTCACATACGGGTTCACAATGAGCTCAATTACAAGCACCGCCGCCGAAACGACAAAAATCACCGAAAACAGCGTGATGAGCACCGGGAACAGAATTCTCCGCTTTCTCGGCTGCATACTTTCTTCGTCTTCATAGACCGCCACGCGCCGCATAGGCTCCGGCTCGCGGTATTTGCGCCGCACGCGTTACGCCTCGTCCACCGGCAAACCGGCAAGGTAGCGGCGCACCATATCGAGTGCTTTGGAGGCCGCGCAGTGGCGGTGCCATTCGCGGGATTTCAGTCTGCCCATCGGCTGGCGCTTTGCCACCCACGTGTTCTTGCCGTCACTCAACGCAATGTACACAAGGCCCACCGGCTTTTCTTCTGTGCCGCCGTCCGGGCCCGCAATGCCCGTGATACCCACGCCGATGTCTGCACCGCTCTCACGCACAATGCCTTCCGCCATCGCGCGCGCCGTCTGTTCGCTCACTGCGCCGTATGTCACAAGCGTCTCGTGCGGTACGCCGAGCAAACGCTCCTTCACGCAGTTTGCATACGTCACACAGCCCGTCTCAAACACGGCGGAGGAACCCGGAATATCTGTAATGCGCTTTGCAAGCATACCGCCCGTGCAGGATTCCGCCGTCGCAAGCTTCTTGCCCGCCTTTTTAAGCTCACTGACCACAAGCTCCTCCAGCGTCTCCACGTCCACACCGTACACGAAGTTGCCGATGCGCTTCTTCAATTCTTCCACCACCGGCACGCACATCGCGTCCGCTTCTTCTTTCGTTGCGGCCTTCGCCGTCACGCGCACGAACATCTCGCCTTCCTTGGCATACGGCGCCACGGTCGGGTTGCTCTGCTCCATCAGGTCTTCGATCATCTGTGCCACCGGCGCTTCGCCTCTGCCGTACACATGCACGCTGTGCGAAGCAATGACCGCGCTCTGGAATTTCTCAAGGTACGGCACGGCATAGTTGTGCAGCATCGGGGTCAATTCCGAAGGCGGGCCGGGCAGCATGATGACGATCTTGCCCTTGTCCGTCCGGAACGCGCAGCCGGGCGCAGTGCCGTTGTCGTTTTTCAGCGCGGTGCAGCCCTCCGGCAGCATCGCCTGCTTCATCTGGTTTTCGGTCATGCCGCCGTTTGCAAAGTAATCGAGCAAATGCTGGTAGCTCTGCTCGTGCAAAACGAGCTTCTTGCCCGCAGCCGCCGCCACGGTCTCTTTCGTCAGGTCGTCGCCCGTCGGCCCAAGGCCGCCCGTCGTGATGAGAATATCGCTTCTGTCGAGCGCGTCGTAAACAGCCTTTTCCAGTCTGCCCACGTTGTCGCCAACTACGGCGGCGTAGAGCAGATCAATGCCGAGCGCCGAAAGCGCCTTTGCAACGATTGTTGTGTCCGTGTTCACGGTCTGGCCGAGCAAAAGCTCTGTACCTACCGATAATACTTCTGCCTGCATGGTAAAATTCCCCTTTCTTACAGATGACGGATCTCCGTCTTTTCAAGGCAATTTTTCAAAAGCTGTTCCACATCAAGTTTCTGTTCCGCAGCCTCCACCACGTTCAAAGTGGGGCGGGTGCGCGGGTGCTTCGGCGTAAACACCGTGCAGCAGTCCTCATACGGCTCAATGGAAATATCATACGTGTCAATGCGGTGCGCAAGCGTCACGATTTCCGACTTGTCGCTGCCGATAAGCGGACGGAAAACCGGCATATTCGCCGCGGCGTCCGTGCAGGCGATGGCCTGTATCGTCTGGCTTGCCACCTGCCCAAGGCTCTCACCCGTGATGAGTGCACTGCATTCGCGCTCGCGTGCAATGCGCTCGGCGGCACGCATCATAAAGCGGCGCATAATCACGGTCGCAAGCTCCTCCGGGCAGTTGTCTCGAATTTGCTCCTGAATTTCGGTGAACGGCACGGTAATCATGTCCATTCTGCCCGCGTATTCGCCGACCTTCTTCAGCAGCGCCACCACCTTTTCATGTGCGCGCTCGCTCGTGTACGGCGGGC
>OLRA01004694.1_pt1 | contig 10573 bp, 10 predicted proteins | sample 1673011 | NCBI WGS metagenome assembly OLRA01 (sample SAMEA3136746, study PRJEB25190) | human gut metagenome | reverse complement strand
TTGTTTTCGGTTGCTTGCTTCCTTACCGTACATGAGCATTTTATCATGGCTTTAAGCTGTATGGTTCATATACGCGTAAAGATGTCTGCCGTATATTGAACTGGGCGAAGGATGAAAGCGCTGTTGTTTATGGCTATAGGGTTAAATACAACACCTGTCCGATATTTGTAACCTATAAAAAGGACGAGAATATCAGTGAAAGCACTAAATATGATGACAGATTTGCCAGTCCTACGATTTTCAACTGGCAGACGCGCAGCAGAGTCAATATTGATTCGCCTGAGGTTGTGGCGATTGAGCAGCCGGAAACACTGAAGCTCCTGTTTATCAAAAAGAGTGATGCTGAGGGCTCAGAGTTTTATTTTATGGGCGAAATGCTGCATAAGCAGAGCATCGGTACAACTATTACCGGCAATAAGGGCGAAAAGCTTTCTATTGTGCAAATGTTTTACGAAATGAAAACGCCGGTAGAAGCAAAGATTTATGATTATTTTGAAGGATAGTAGTAATGTTATTCTTGGGCGTTGCATTAGATAAGGCTGGCGCTAAGCAGAAACCCTACGGAGGTACACCATGGAAAAACCAATAATTAAAGACGAAGCCTTTTTGGCACAAAAATCGCAGCCTGCAACCTTTATGGATATTGCAGTAGCGCAGGATTTATTAGATACGCTTGCAGCTCATGCGGACCGTTGCGTGGGCCTGGCAGCAAATATGATCGGCGTGCAGAAATGCGTTATCGCCGTGAATATCGGCCCTACGAATATCGCTATGCTGAACCCGGAGATTATCAAGCGCTCCGGCAAATATATGACGGAGGAGGGCTGCCTGTCGCTGGAGGGCGAGCGTGCTGCAGTGCGCTACGAAAAAATTACGGTGGCTTATCAGGACATGCAGTTTAAAAAGTGCAAGCAGAGCTTCAGTGGCTTTACGGCGCAGATTATCCAGCATGAGATTGACCATTGCCATGGTATTATAATTTAAGCGCAGAGATGGCCCGAGAAACTGCAAAGTGCTTGTTTATTCAAAAAGAATGTTAGAAATTATCTTAGAAAATATCGTCACTGCTCCCGAAAGGCTTGGTCTGCCTGCAGCGTATGCGGAGTCAGACGTGCTGCTTTACAGGCAGTACGGGCGCTATGACACGGTTGCCGTGCAGCGCGAGGGCAGGCAATTATTAAAGCGTGTGGAAGCATTGCAGGCGGAGTATGACATCGCTGCATTGCCAAGGCTTGGCAAGCAATATGCCGAGTGGAGCAAAAAGCTGCAGCAGCTAAAGTTCAAACGCCTGCTGCATGGCGAGTTTGCTGCGGGCAAGGGTATTACGCTTTATGTGAATGCTATCAGGCAGGAATGTGCTGAGCATGGCTGGGATTATGCAGTCTATTATGATTCCGTGCTGGTGCATGAGCGTGTGCATCTGCTGCATTATCAGGCAGTGCTGGCGCACTTTGGCGCTGCCGGCGCAGCGGTGCAGAGTGCGGAGTACAAGCAGGCGCAGCGCTATTGGTACGGCCGGCAGACGGAGGCGGCCCAGGCTGCCGTGGTCAAGGAAACGCTGGCGGAGTTTGCCCGTTGGCTGTGGTGCCTGCAGCAGGGGCATTTGGCGCTGGCGCAGGCGTTTTTGCAGACGCCCGAGGAGGCGCGGACGTGCATTCCGTACTATCCTTATGCAGGAGTGCGGGGACTGTGCGCGTTGTATGTAAGGTCGCCGCAGGCGGCAGTGCGGGCGTATAGCGAGCTGTGGCAGCTGTCGCTGACGAGCTGGCAGCAGGCATATGCACGGATAAAAGAGCTGTAGCGCAGCAAAATAGCAAAAAAAATAACAGCCCAATTCTCAAAGCATGAGTTTCGGGCTGTTTTCTTATGCAATTTTTTAGGCAAAGCCAAGCATTAAGCCGATTTGTCTTACGATAAACGCTACGCACCAGGCCACAACAAGCTCATAGCCCATAAGGCAGAGCGTGCTGGTATCCGAGTTCAGCTCGCGGCGAATGGTAGCCAGCGCTGCGACGCAGGGCGGATAGAGCAGGCAGAACACCAGGAAGGTGTAGGCGGTGAGCGGCGAAAAGAGGCTTGCCAGATCAGGCGCACCGCCGCTGCCGACTGCGAGCACGGAAAGCGTACTGATGACAACCTCTTTAGCGGTGATACCACAGATGAGCGAGGTTGTTGCCTGCCAGCTGCCGAAGCCGAGCGGCGCAAAAATAGGCGCTGCCAGCTTGCCGATGGAGGCGATAATGCTGTCGGAGGCATCTACCATGTAAAAGCGGATGTCAAAGTTCTGCAGGAACCAGACGATGATGCTGACGAGGAAGATAACCGTGAAGGCCTTATGCAGAAAGTCCTTGGCTTTTTCCCACATATGCATGATGATGTTGCGCGCCGTCGGCAGACGGTAGGCAGGCAGCTCCATGACGAAGGGAACAGGCTTGCCGCGGAATACCAGGCTGTTGAGCAAAAAGCCGGAGATAACAGCAACGCAGATACCGGTGAGGTAGAGCGAAAGCATGACCAGACCGCCGTTATGCGGGAAGAAGGCGGCGATGAACATACCGTAGATAGGCAGCTTGGCGCTGCAGCTCATGAACGGTGTGAGCATGATGGTCATTTTGCGGTCGCGCTCACTGGCGAGGGTGCGCGAGGCCATGATGGCCGGCACGCTGCAGCCGAAGCCGATGATCATCGGAACAAAGGACGAACCGGAGAGGCCGATTTTACGCAGCATCTTATCCATAACGAAGGCAACACGCGCCATGTAACCGCTGTCCTCGAGCATCGAAAGGAAGAAGAACAGGGTGACGATGGTCGGCAGGAAGGAAAGCACGGCACCGACGCCGGAGAAGATGCCGTCGATAATCAGCGAATGCATCGGCGGTGCGATATCCAGCACGGTGAGCGTGTTATCAACCGAAGCTGTTACAGCATCAATAACATTGCTGAGGATGTCGCTGAGAAAAGCTCCGATAACGTCAAAGGTGAGCCAGAAAACAAGGCCCATGATAAGCACGAAAATAGGGATAGCATAAAATTTATGCGTCAGATAATGGTCGATTTTGACGGAGCGCAGCTGTGCTTCCGTATGCTTGGGCTTCTGCACGGTCTGCGCGCAGAGGTCCTCGATATAGGCATAGCGCATATCTGCCAACGCCGCTTCCTTATCCGTTTTGAGGTTTTGCTCCATTTCGGTAACGAAGTGGCCGATGATATCGCATTCGTTTTCCGAAAGCTGCAGTGCCTTGGCGAAATCGCTGTCGCCCTCGATAAGCTTGGTGGCGGTAAAGCGCAGCGGCAGGTTCTGGCGACGTGCTTTGGTTTCGATTAAGTGGGCGATACTGTGAATAGCGGTATGCACAGGACCGCTGCAGAAGTCTAGGCGTTGTGGCAGCTGCTGGTTTTGCGCAACCTCTACGGCGCGGCGCAAAAGCTCGCCCACGCCTTCGCCGGAGTTGGCGGTGATGGGGACAACAGGCACGGTCAGCGAATCCTCCATTGCTTTGATGTCAATACTGCCGCCGCTGCCGGTGAGCTCGTCCATCATGTTGAGGGCGATGACCATCGGGATATTCAGCTCGATGAGCTGCAGCGAGAGATACAGGCTGCGTTCAATATTAGTTGCGTCAATGACGTTGATAATAGCGTCCGGCTTATTGTATAACAGCAGGTCACGCGTAACAATTTCTTCCGAGGTGTAGGGAGAAAGCGAGTAGATGCCGGGCAGGTCGATAACGCCTGCGTCCGGTACGGCGAGAATCGTACCTTCCTTTTTCTGGACGGTTACACCGGGAAAGTTGCCGACGTGCTGGTTACTGCCGGTGAGATAATTGAACAGCGTGCTTTTGCCGCAGTTCTGGTTGCCGACGAGGGCGAAATGCAGCTTCATGCTTCGCTCACCTCCGGCGTAACGGTGATTTTGGCGGCTTCCTCCGCACGCAGTGTCAGTTCGTAGCCACGCAGGGAGATTTCCAGCGGGTCACCGAGCGGTGCGCGCTTGCGTACCATAACGCGGGTGCGGGGCGTGAGCCCCATATCAAGCAGACGGCGACGCAGAATGCTGCCTTCGCCGCCGACCTTAGCGATGATAGCCTCCTGACCTAAGGGAAGCTTATCTAAAGTTGTAGTTTCCATGATTTTGACCTTCTTTGAGTGATTTTGCTTAAGCTTTAATTATATATATGAAGCATGAAGCGGTCAAGTAAAACAAAGCTTTTATCGATAAACTTTAATTAAAAAATATACAATGTAGATTTTGTTACAGCTTTACATGACGGTGCCGTTGGTGAGACGGATTTTTTCGGTCTTGGCTTCTGCCAGCTGGCCCTGATTAATCATACCATATTTATGCATAGCGGCCAGCACCAGCAGCTGACGTTTTTTGCAGCCCTCGGGGTTTTCCAGCGGATTGAGGCTGGTGGGCGCGTAGGGAAGTGAGGCGATGACGGCGGCCTCGGCCAGAGTCAGCGCCGAAGGTGCCTTGCCGAAGTATGTTCTGCTGGCCTGTTTAATACCGGTGGAGCCTGCGCCGAAGTAGGTGGTGTTCAGATAAAGCTCCAGAATTTCGTCCTTGCTGTAATTATCCTCCAGCATGAGCGAGAGCACGGCCTCTTCAATTTTACGCTCCATGCTTTGCTCGTGCGACAGAAAAACATTTTTGACAAACTGCTGTGTCAGCGTGCTGCCTCCCTGCACTACCTCGCCGGCGTTGATGTTGGCCAGTGCGGCGCGCAGAATGCCTTCCACGGCAATAGCGCCGTGATTATAAAAAGCGTGGTCCTCGATAGCAATCAACGCCTGCGGTATATCGCGCGACATGGCGTCAAGACTTGTCCAGTTCGGGTTTTGGCGGATAGGATCGATAACCTCATCCATATTAAAGGCCAGATAGAATTTATGTACGGGCGAGGGCCATTCCTCCTTGGGAGGCAGCAGGCTGGTGAAAAGCGCCATAGCGGCGGATTTTTCGTGCTTGCTGACCTTCTGCTGTTCCTGCTGTATGGGGGTGGTAGGCTGAGCATTATCTGTAATGTTGTCATAACCCACCATGCCTATAAAAATAAGCAAAGCCATGATAATGATTTTAAACATAAGATACACCTCGTTAGTAATTTTGATATATTTTAAACAGTGACGTGTATAGCTTTCACGTCTATTGTAACAATAAAGTGTGAATTTGGCAAAAAATACTGGTATATTTACCTTTTAGGTAGTAAAATAAGATTGTAAAATGGATTATTGTCCCTTAATTTTTACAAAAAAATTCACAAAGTGCTTGCAAAATTATACAATTTAGTTGTATAATTATCGAGTACAAAGGAGGATGGATATGAAAGCAAGTGTTATCGGTGCAACAGGCTACGCAGGAGTTGAGCTTCTGCGACTTTTGGACGGACATCCGGAAGCGGAAATTGCCGTAATTACCTCTGAGAGCAGTACGGGAGAGGCGATTGCTTCTATGTATCCGCATTTGTCGGGACGTATTGAAAAGAATCTGCAGTCTATGCAGGAGCTGGATGCTATTGCAGCAGCAAGTGATGTGATTTTTATTGCCCTGCCTCATGGCCATGCTATGAAGATAGGCAAGCAGCTGCGAGGCAGCAAGACCAAGATTATTGACCTCGGCGGCGATTATAGATTTAAGGATTACCATGTGTTTGAACAGTGGTACAAGGTGAAGCATGAGGACCCGGAGGCGCAGGCTGTCTACGGTCTGACAGAGCTTTTCCGCGATAAGGTGCGCGGGGCGCAGCTGGTGGCAAATCCCGGCTGCTACACTACCTGCAGCATTCTGGCGCTGGTGCCGCTTTTAAAATATAAGCTGATTGAAGCTCAGGGCATTGTGATTGATGCCAAAAGCGGTACGACCGGTGCGGGCCGCAGCCTGAAGGCAGGCAGTCTTTACTGCAGTGTCAACGAAAGCTTTAAGGCCTACGGTGTTGCTTCGCACCGCCATACACCGGAAATCGAGCAGATTTACAGCGAGTTTGCCGGTGAGGATGTTGTGATTCAGTTCACCCCGCATCTGCTGCCTGTAGACCGCGGTATTTATGCAACCTGCTACGCACAGCTGAAGCAGGGCGTAACGGATGCCCAGATTGAGGAGGCCTATCAGGCAATGTACGGCGATGAATTTTTCATCCGCCTGCGCGGTAAGGGAGTTTGCCCGGAATTGAAGAATATCCGCGGCTCCAACTATGTGGACCTTGGCTGGCAGACCGATAAGCGTACAGGACGTATTATTGTAATGAATTGTATTGATAATCTGGTTAAGGGTGCTGCGGGACAGGCAGTGCAGAACATGAATGTTATGTTTGGCATTGATGAAACTGCCGGCCTGCGTCAGCTGCCGCTTGTTCCTTAAGCTTGTTATAACTATTATACTATAAAATGGTGCTTAACGGTGATGCTGCCGTAGAAGAAAAGATGTAAGCACCTGAGAAAGAGGGGAATCTCATGAAGAAATTAGAAGGCTGGGTGACTGCACCGCAGGGCTTCATTGCTGCCGGCGTCAAGGCCGGTATCAAAGCCAGCGGCAATCATGATGTAGCAGTTATTTTCAGTACCGTGCCTGCTGCCTGCGGTGCGGTATTTACACAAAATAAAATGTGCGCTGCTCCTGTGCTCGTGAGCCGCGAGGTCAACAAGCACGGTTATGCGCAGGCGATTGCCGTAAACAGCGGCTGTGCCAACGCCTGCACGGGCGAGCAGGGCCTGGCGGATGCCAAGAAAATTCAGGCGCATACGGCAGAGCTTTTAGGCATCGCTCCGGAAGCAGTATTTGTCTGCTCCACCGGTGTTATCGGACAGTTCCTGCCGATGGATAAGCTTTTAACAGGCATTGCCGATGCTGTCGACAGCTTGGACGAATGCGAGGGTGAAAGCTGCGCTATGGCGATTCAGACTACGGATACCTTTATCAAGCACGCTGCCTATGAAACGGAAATCGGCGGCAAGAAGGTAACCTTCGCCGGTATCGCCAAGGGTGCTGGCATGATTCATCCGAACATGGCAACTATGCTGACCTTCATCACTACCGACGCTGCCGTTGCTCCCGATGTGCTGAAGCGCGCGGTGAAAAAGGCTGCCGACAAATCCTTCAACATGGTTGTTGTCGACGGCGATACCAGTACCAATGACAGCATGATTGTGCTGGCCAACGGTCTTGCCGAAAACGCAATCATTCTTTCGGAGGAGCATCCGGATTATCCGGCCTTCTTTGAAGCGCTGGTTGCCTGTGCTACCGACCTTGCCAAAATGATTGCGCATGACGGCGAGGGCGCTACCAAATTCCTCGAGGTAAATGTTACTGGTGCCGCAACCTGGGAGGATGCCAAAACCGCAGCGATGGCTATTGCCAAATCGCCGTTGGTAAAAACAGCCTTCTTCGGCGAGGACCCGAACTGGGGACGCATTGTCTGCGCTGCAGGCTACAGCGGTGCTGCCATGGAGGCAGATAAGGTAAACCTGTCTATCGGCGGCATCCGTCTGGTAGAAAACGGCATGAACTGCAACGTGCCTGCCGAAAAGCTGGCGCCGACCATGGCTGAGCATGATATTTCCATGAGCATCGACCTGGGGGCCGGTGAGGAAAGCGCAACTGTGTGGACTTGCGATTTTAGTTATGAGTATGTGAAGATTAACGGTGAATATCATACCTGAGTGGCCGAGTGATAAAGCACCATATACTTCGTCAAGCCTCCTCGGAGTACTGTTAGTACGCCTTCGTCGGCTTTCCTCGTCTCTGGTACTTTTTAGCTCGTCCTTGGTAGTGAGCGCATAATATTATTATGGTGGATTACATCTAATACTTTCTTTCACGTCTTTGGAGAGAAGCAATGATAAATATAAACGCAAGACAAATATATAAAAAAATGAGGGAGGACATCACTTATGTTAATTAACGAACAACAAGTACAGACCTTAATGGAAGCACTGCCGTATCTGAGCAATTTTAAAGATAAAACTATTGTCGTAAAATATGGCGGCAACGCTATGCTGAATGATGAGCTGAAAAACAAGGTGCTGCAGGATATCCTGTTCCTGCAATACGCCGGCATGCGTCCGGTAGTTGTTCACGGCGGCGGTCCGGAAATCAGCCGTCAGCTGGAGCAGGCCGGTAAAAAGAGCGAATTTGTCGGCGGTCTGCGTGTAACCGATGCAGAATCCGCAGCTATTGCCGAGATGGCGCTCGTAGGCAAAATCAACACTGACCTTGTTGGCCGTCTGAATGCTTTGGGTGGCAAGGCTGTCGGCCTCAACGGCAAGGATGCTAACCTGCTGAAGGCTAAAAAATATCTGGCTGATGTTTATGAAAACGGTGAGGTTAACCTGGTAGATATCGGTTTTGTCGGCAGCGTTAAAGAGGTCAACACCGATTTGATTAACTGCCTGCTGGACGGCGGTTATATTCCTGTAATCGCTCCGACCGGCGTCGGTGACGAGGGTGAAACCTATAACATTAACGCAGATGTTGCTGCCGGTGAAATTGCCGGTGCGCTGAAGGCAGAAAAGCTGCTTGTGCTGACTGATGTCCGCGGTATTTATTCCGCATATCCGGATGAAAGCAGCTTCATTTCCACGTTGACCTTTGAAAAGGCTCATGAGCTTATCCTCAAGGGCAGCATTGACGGCGGCATGATTCCTAAGGTTCGTTCCTGCATTAAGGCTTTGAGCGGCGGTGCCAAGAAAACACATATTATTGACGGCCGTGCCGAGCATTCTATTCTGATGGAGCTGTTCAGCGACAAGGGCGTTGGTACCGAGGTAGTTAAAGAAATCTGATAGCAGGGATTTTGCATGAGGGGGAGATATTCTTGGCAATGGATAAAAAAACTATTATAGAAGAAACAGAAAAATATTATCTGCCTGTTTTCGGCAGATATCCGATGGTTATGGAGCTTGGCCATGGCTGCCGTGTGTGGGACAACGAGGGCAATGAGTATGTGGATGCCTTTGCCGGTATTGCTGTCAACAGCCTTGGTTACAATCATCCGGTGCTGGTGAAGGCTATCAGTGAGCAGGCTGCTAAGCTGATGCACTGCTCCAATCTGTATTATACCGAGATTCAGGTAAAGGCCTTGCGTGTTGTGGCCGAGGCTACCGGTATGGACCGCATTTTCTTTGCCAACTGCGGTGCCGAGGGCAATGAGGGCGCTATGAAGCTGGCGCGTAAATACGGCGTGAGCAAAGCGCCTACGAAATATAAAATTATTTCTGCCGACGAATCCTTCCACGGACGCACCTTTGATACGCTGGCTGCTACCGGCCATGATTATTATCATGTGGGCTACGGTCCGCTGAGCCCCGGACATGTGCTTGTACCTTACGGCGATATTAAGGCGCTGGAGGCTCAAATGGATGATGATGTCTGCGCTGTTCTGCTGGAGCCTATTCAGGGCGAGGGCGGCGTGCATGTACCGCCTGCTGAGTATTTGCAGCAGGTGCGTGCGCTGTGCGATAAGCATGATGCGCTGCTGATTTTCGACGAGGTGCAGACCGGTGTTGCTCGTACCGGCAAATGGTTTGCTTATATGCACAGCGGCGTGAAGCCTGATATCCTGACCTTTGCCAAGGGCATCGGCGGAGGCTTCCCAGTTGCAGGCTTTGCTGTGCCGGAGCGCCTGGCGCATGTGTTTAAGCCCGGCGACCACGGCGGAACCTTCGGCGGTAACCCGCTGGCCTGCGCCGCTGTATACGCAACGCTGACGACTATTAAGTCCGAAGGACTGGTAGACAAGGTTGCGGAGAAGGGTGAATACTTTAAGAATGAGCTGCGTACGCTGCAGGAAAAATATCCTGACAAGGTTACCGATGTCCGCGGCTGCGGCCTGATGCTGGGCATGGAGGTTGCCGGCGAGGGCAAGCCGATTGTGGAAAGCTGCCTGGAAAACCATGTTATTGTGAACTGTACTGCGGGTAATGTTATCCGCATTGTACCGCCGCTGATTATCAGCAAGGAAGAAATTGATATCGTGGTTGCTGCGCTGGATAAGGCGCTGGCGGCCTGTTAAAAACGAGAGGGGATAAAAAATGAGTTTAAAAGACAAAGACCTGATTTCTATTCATGACCTTAGCGTAGGCGAGGTCGCAACAATTCTTGATGTGGCAAAAAAATTGAAACGTAAGCAAAAGGCCGGTGAGCCTCACCAATATTTGAAGGGCAAAACTCTGGCTATGCTGTTCTCCAAGGCTTCTACCCGTACCAGAACCTCTTTTGAGGTTGGCTTCTGGCAGCTGGGCGGCCATCCGATTTATCTGAGCGATTCCGCTTCCCAAATCGGCCGCGGCGAACCGATTCGCGATACTGCGCGTGTACTTTCCCGCTTCGTTGACGGTATTATGATCCGTACCTTCTCACATGATTCCGTTATTGAGCTGGCTAAATATGCAAGCGTTCCTGTTATCAACGGCCTGACCGATTTGCTGCATCCCTGCCAGGCTCTGACCGATATCTTCACTATTCAGGAGAAGATGAAGGTGCTCAAAGGCCGTAAGCTGGTTTATGTAGGCGACGGCAACAACATGGCACACTCTTTGATGTTTGCCTGCGCTAAGGTTGGCATGAACATGATCTGCG
>OLRA01004685.1_pt1 | contig 10595 bp, 16 predicted proteins | sample 1673011 | NCBI WGS metagenome assembly OLRA01 (sample SAMEA3136746, study PRJEB25190) | human gut metagenome | reverse complement strand
TCACGGCTTCGGCATACCATGCGGTACGGTCGAAATCGCGGAAATCCGTGGCTTTGCGGTTGACCGTGTTTGCCGCCGATGCGGAAACTGCCAGTGATAAGCACGATACCGCCGCAAGGAACAATGCGAGGATTCGTTTTTTCTTCACGTTGAATACCTCCTGTTAGAATTTAAGGGGAACGCTTTGGGCGTTCCCCTTGGATGAATTGCGATCAGACCGCATCCCAAGCGATGATGAACAGGACGCTTGCGATTGCAGTGTTGGTGACCGCTTCGGAAACCGGAGTCACAATGGCGTCATAGGCAATGCCGATGCTGTTTGCAGAGGTGTCGCCCACACCGGACATGAAGCAGCCGTTAATCGCGTCGGTCAGAAGCGTCTGCTTGGAAGCGTTCTTGTCGTCGGTCAGCTTCTTTTCACCGTTGCCGAGGGAAATCTGGAAGCCGAACTTGTTGGCGTTGACCTTTTCGTGGGCGAGGGTGGCCTTGTCACCGAACGCAGCCAGCGACCAGCCCTGCGCGGCTTCGATGCTCACGGAATTGACCTTGACAGCGCCGAACGAGTTGTTGACGATCTTCGCATCGGTGGCGGTGCTGACAGTGCCGTCGGTGCCGACCGCAATCGGGAGGACGGTAGGCACGGTGACGCTCATTTTGGTAGCTGCCGGGTCACCGCCGATGCTGCCGTCCGCGGTGCTGGACAGGGTGACGGAGGAAGTGCCTGTGCCGCCGGATGCGTCAACGGTGTTGGCAGCAGAAGCAGAAATAGCGAGGGACGCGAGCATGCAAATGGCGAGGACGAGGGAAATGATCTTCTTAGTGTTCTTCATAGTAAAATCTCCTTATAAATATTATAGTTTAAATTGGTTGTTGTGTTGTGAAATCAGTTTTTCACGGTGATGGTGATGATGGCCCCGGCTGTGCCGATGATTTCGCCACTGACTGGGTCGAGATTGTGGAACATGGCTGTGCATTCGTATGTGCCAGCCGGGAGTTCCACGTCAAGGGCAGCGCGTTCGATCTTGCTGCCCACGGGGATTGCTTTGCTCTGGTAGATCTGTTCGCCGGTATCGTTGCGGATGAACTCCACCTGCTGGGGGTAGTTATTGATCGATTCGTTCACGATCATGACGTTGCCCTCGGCCTTACCGTTTTCAAAGTAAGGTGCGGTGTTCATGCTGATGTTGATCATGCCCTCGGCCACTTTCTCATTCAGCTTCTCCGCAATTTCTTCCGGGCTGAGATTGTCCCAGCCGCCTTCAACTGCGGAATCATCGTAAACAATGCCCGTCTTGGGATCGTCCTTGGATGCAGCAGGCTTGCGGATCAAACGAACAGCAGTAAAAATGCCGAGCGTGAGCGCAGCGGCGAGGCCGACAACGGCGAGGATGACGAGGGTTCTTGATTTAGCGTCCCGTTTTTCAAATTTGTGCATATTTTTTTCCTTTCTGTGTTGGGACGCGGAACCGCTCTCCGGCTGATCCCGCGCCCGGTATGATGGATGTTTGGTCATGAGGTCAAGCCTCCTTCCTGCTGGGCAAAGTTGTCTGCCCATGAAAAAAGCGCCCACCTTCAGGGCGGACGCAGGCAATGGATGCGATATTTCATTGGAAACCTCCTGCTTTTTATTTCGCCGCTTTTCTGTAAGCGTCGATGACTGCTTCCTTGAGCGCCGTGCGCGCTCCGGACGTGATGGGATGAAAAACATCCGTGTACAGTGTCTTTCCGTTCTTGTTGAATGCTTTCTGCGGCATGAAGATGTTCAGCCCCTGCTTGGATTCTGCCAGCCGAACGCCGTGTACCTTGAACATCCCGTCAAAGGTGACGGTTGCGTAGGCTTTGATCTTCGCGCCAGCGTCCGCGATGTGGTCGATTGTAACTTCCATGTTAGAAAAGTCCATATGGTTGATTCCTCCTATAGCTGCATTGTCATTTCATTTTTCTGGGTTTGCGCATACGCTTCATCCAGCGGATAATCCTGCTCGGCATGACCTTCGCTGCGCAAGCTCTCCAACATACCGAGAAACCGTGTTCCCTGTTCCGTGCTCTGATCCAGTACCCAGCGATCTCGCAGCACATCCAATGGATTTTCAAATTGCAGCAGATATGAAAGATCCCTGCGGGAAAGATCACTGCCGCTGCACAGAAATTCCGAATAGCAAGTTGCGGTTGCTGCAATCTCATCTGCTATGCCAATCAGCACGCCGGGGCTTCGGTCATACAGATTTCTCTGATATGTCTGCCAGTTCTGTTCAACTTTCTCCGAAAGCCGTTTCCAAAGCTCGGATGTGGTCTGCACGTTTCGGCAAACAATGCTGCCATGCAGAAATTCAGCGACATCGATTGCCTCCGCGTTTCGGAACGGCAGATCCCCGCGGAAACCGATCTTCAGCTTGGAAAACTCCGCTGCGACCTGCACCAGCTCCGGAGGGCTGTTCAATGGGATCTCCTGATTCCAGCGGTACCAGTTTCCTTCGCGGCGGCACGGTGTCAGCTTCAGGATGATGTGCTCATCCGGCTCGAATTTCGGATAACGGCAGAGCTGACCGCCAGCGCCGTAATACGGCTTGCCTTCGCAAAGAACTGTTTGCTCCATGTATGCTTTCATTTTTGCAAGGCTTTCACAGAACCAGCATTCCGTATCATCAAAGCGCCGGATTGCGCCGTCATCCAGAATGCTTTCCAGATTCGGTTTCTTTGTCAGGTGGTAGACCTCAGACGGGATCGGTGCTTTTACATACATGATTTCTGTCCTCCGTTTTACTTCTCATAGATGGTATCACCCTTCACCAGATGCCGCGCAAGCTGGCGCAGGCATAAGCCACGCTTGCGCAGACGCGCCAGCAGTTCTGAGGGGATGGTTTGCAGGACAGCTTCTGCATTTTCGTCGCTGTGCGCATATTCCTCGCAGAGCGAGTCGCAGCTTCCGCACGCCTGTTCCAAAGCCGCCAGCAGCGTTTCCTGCGCACTTTTCAGCATCGTCAGCGTATCAAGCACCGCTGCTGCGCTCATCTGGCGGCTGGCCAGGAGGATACTGCGCCGACCGGTCGCCATCACCGTCATTGGGACCATTGCTGCCAAGTGACATTTCGCGGCCATTTCCGGCTTCACCTCCAGCTCCAGCCGGAGCATCGTTTTTGTCTGTTTCATGTTCTCTCCTTCTGAGATAAATTTCCCGCAGTGACCCGCAGGCAGGTTCATGCACCAGCACGAGATCGCCGTTTTCGATCTCGGCAGGGAACATACTGAACTGCGGCTGGATGTACGGGCGCGGGTCATAGTTCGTGATAATAAGTTCGCCGTAGGTCGCCCCTGCCTTCTGCGAGAGGGGATTGTTCCTTCGGAACGCAAGGATAAAAAAATCGCCGTACAGACTGCGAATGAACGGGCAGTCATTGTACGACACGACGATGTATCCCGCACATTGCGAGAGAATGTGGTGCAGTTCTTCGTGCTTTTCCTTCGGAAAGTCAACGGCGTATAAACTCTCGGCGTCAAAGTACGGCGGGTCACAGTAGATCAGGCTGTCCGGCCCGTCGCGCTCACGGATGATGTCCAGACAGTCCTTGTTTTCGATGATGACATCCTGCAATCGTTTAGAAGCATCATCAAAAAGGTAAAGAAAATTCGTGAGGTTGTTTGGCCTGACACCGAACGAGGTGGTCGTGCCGCTGAAGCTGCCGCGACAGACCTTGTAATACGCGGCCGCCCGCTGGACATCGAACAGGCGGCTTCGCCCCCGCAGGATTTGCAGGAGTTCTTCCCGTTCCTCACCAGAAAAGCATTCCATCACGGCATTTCGCTCGTCTGCGATACGCTGCTGCAAAAGCTCTTTGTGCTTCATAAATTCTTTCAGGAGATCAAACTCGGCTCTCGAATGGAGCGGCAGGAATTTCAGCTCCTGCACCAACTGAATGGTACATTCCCTTGCACAGAGGAACAGATTTACAAGGTCGCAGTTGAAATCGTTATAGATGTCCATGCGGCTGATTTTCGGCTGTATGCCGAGTAGGAGCGCTCCACCGCCGCCGAACGGCTCCAAGTACAGCTTCGGGTTTGACGGGAACACCTGCCAGATATACGGGATCAGCTTTTCCTTGCTGCCGATCCAAGGGATAAACGGCCTAGCGATCCCGGCCACCCCCGTCCGAGGGTTCGGTGAAGGTTTCCATTGCCTGCTCCAAGCCGCAGATCGCCGCATCCAGACCGGCGCGCATTTCCTTGAGCTGCCGAATGGTGGAATACAGCTCCGCCGCATTGCTGGCGTAAAAATATCCCTCACGGCTGCTGGCAATGGGGACGGCCTTGCGGCGCAGGCGATTGACCTTCTTGCGGAGGTCGCTCTCCCGAAGATTCTTCTGTCGCACGAGGTCGCGGCTGCAAATGAGATGCTCGCGCCCGAAGCAGAAGCGTTTCAGATAGTCGCGCAGTTCTTCATCATTCATGTTTGTCCTTTCCGGGCCGATTTCCCGGAAAAAGGCGCAAAAAAGAAGGGCTGCTTTCCTCTACCCGGAAAACGGCCCTTCTGCAATTTCATTATTCACTTGGGTGGTTCGAGCGGCTTGCCGCCCGGAATCAGTTCAAAGAGCTTCTGCTCCTGCGGCGGATCGCCGCCCGCCGAGCACCATCCGGCAAGGAATGCGGCGCGGATGATGTCATAGAGCGCCTGATGCGCTTCGTCTGCCTCGGCTCCCTCCAGAAAAGCGTCCAGCGCCTTTTCAAATTCGTTGCTCATCATGCTCTTTCACCACACAATTTCGGTATATACTCGTTCTGTGTGGTATTTTACCATGAATTTCTCCAAAATACAACATAGTCCGCGTATTTGCGCAAAGTATATCGACGAATACTATAGGCATCTCTCGTAAAATAGAGGCAGCAGGGAGGTGCGTCATGGATAAGCACTATAAGGATTACATCCAGATCGGGTTGAATATCATGCGGTACCGCAAAGAACAGGGGCTGACGCAGGATCAGCTTTCCGAGATGGCGGGCTATTCGCGCAATCATTTGCAGCGCGTGGAAACTGCCGTCTGCAAGCCAACGGTCGGTCTGCTTCTGGATGTGTCGGAGGTTCTCGGCGTTCCGGTGGAACGGCTGATGGAAATACGGAAATGAGAAGAGCGTCTGCCAGTTTTGATCGGCAGGCGCTTTTTACATCCCCATCTGCGGCTCCTGCATCTGCTCCTGCTGCTGCTGTTCCGGAATTGGCTCGTGCAGCGGGCCGAAATCCTCGCGGTTGACCATGCCGTAGGGTGTGATCTCCGCGCCGTACTGTTTGAGGACGTCTTCTGCGTAGGCTTCGCGGTTCAGGTGCTTGTAGATCAGGTCTGCATCCTTGCCGCCGAGAACAAATTCCAGCTCATCACGCACCAGCGCGTCCTTGTCACGGATTTTCGCTTCAAAGCAATACTGCGGCAACTTTTCAAGCCGGTCAAAGACATCGTCCAGTGATTCACACTGCGTCGCGCTGACTACGGCCTTGAATTTTGTAAGCTGCCCGCTGGCTTTTAATTCTTGAAGCGACTTTGCCAGCTCGTTGATCCTCGGAAGATCTTCTACATCGGTCAACATGGCGTTTAGCTGCGGTGCGATGGCATCGCAGCCGGTGAACTGCGCGTCGAACCATTCCGGTGCATCGAGTTCTTTTTGGACTTCCTGCATCCGCTGTTCTGTTGCAGGCAAATCCAGAACGGATGTTCTCTGCTCATTCTCGTGGTTCATGAGCGTCAGGCGGATCATATAGGAAATTTCTCGCTGCGGCTCATGCTCCGGCAGCGGCTCCAATTCCTCCGTTCGGACAACGTAGCCGTGCGGGGTGAACGCACCGGCTTCGCTCTCGCGCATCTGTTTGCCGATTTTTGCGTAATCCAGAAGGGCATAGGCGCTGTCCGGCAGGGCATCCAGATCCTCCCGAAAGCCGTTTTCTACATAGAATTTTCCGAGATCTTCGTTCGAATGCACATCTGCAAGCACCTGGCAATGATCCACATTGGAAGCCAACATCATCAGCTCCGGTACGGTAATGATTCCGCTGTTTTCCTGCACATGCTTGTCGGCCTGCATTTGCAAGAGCCCTTCCAGCGCCGTTTCCTGACGCTCATCCAGCTTGGAAAGCTGTTCCGTCAGAGAATTGAACTCGAAGATGGACATACTCTCGTCCAGATGCGGGGCGAGATAGTCAAAGCAGTAGAATTCATCCACCTGCCAGTAGACATCACCGGGAGACTTCGTGTGAATCTGCTCGAAAGCGTCCATCATCTCGTACTGGCTGACAGGAAACGTCAGCTCCACGCCGCGTTCATCGCTCGATGCGCTGCTTACCAGATAGACCTCACATACTTTGCGCAAGGGTCATTCCTCCTGTCTGTTCCTGTTTCTTCTGCATTTCTTCTACGAAAGCCGGGTCAGCGCCGGGAACGTTCCAGCCGTGCATGCTTCCGCACACCATAGCTTCCTCCTGCGCCGGCGTTACGCCGAGGCGCTGATTCTGCTCGTCTGCGATCTGACGGTTCTGTGTCCGGTCGGGTGTGTTCCAGTCGCTGGGATAATAGCCGCTTTCGCCGCGTTTGATGCAGATCAGTACGCCGGTACTGGGCAGCGTGGAAAAACAGAGCTCTGGCAGACCTTTTGCCAACTTTGGAGCGAAGCATTCCTGCTCGGTCTGAATGCTCCAACCAGCCGCCTGCCAGAGATGGGCATACAGCTCCATACTGCCAACACGGATCTCATGCTGCTCCACGCTCTCTCCGAACCCATCACTGGCCTGTCCGGCTATATAGTCTTTGAGCTTTGCCAATTCCTCGCCGTTCAATTCACCGGAAACCATACATTCGGCCACGCCCCAAAGCTTGCCGTTCCTTGCTTCGGCTTTGAAAAAGAGCGACCGCACCTTTGCGTCAACGCCGTCGCTTCGGTTGTAGTATTCCATGAATCCGCGCGGCGTGTTCAAAAACTTTGATTCACGTTCCAAGGCGCCGGTGATGGTATCCGCATAGCCAACAGCGTCGTCGTCGGAAAGCGTGAGTTCCTCATCCTCATAATCGCCCCAGTCATTTTTTTCATAATAACCGAGCGCCAACGGCATGTAAAGCTTTAATTTCTGCGGCTTTACCACAGTAAAGTCATCCTCACCGGGGACGAGAGAAAGCCCGCGCCCATTATCCCATTCCATTAAAAGCTGACCAGCATCGTCAATGCCCTGCACCGTTCCGGTCATGCCTTTCGGGATTGGCTGCGGATCATTCATCATGGAATCCAGCCGGACTCGTGTGCCCGGTGGAAACTGCTCACGCAGAAGCTTAACCATATAGGGTTTCATAAATGGCATATCACATTCCTCCCATCTGCATTTCCTGTTTTTCTGTCTGCTCTGGTCGCTGATATTGCTTGAGAGACTCTTTTGCCCAATCCGGCAGGTACTCGTCTTTCAGAACGCCAATAAAATCATTCCGGTTCCAGCGTGTCTGTTCGCCGTCGCCAAGGCAGGTGCAAAGAATGGAGCGCCCGCGTGCAGTCGGGCTGCACCCAAAGCCGCTTTCCGCCAGCCAGAGCTGATTCTCAGGTGACCAGTATTCTTCTTTCAGGGTATTTGGCGAGAGAACAAGCACCTTGCCGGTGTAATCCAGTTCGCGCGAATCCGGTTCGCACTGCTTCTGGTCGAACATTCCAAGATCCATGACGAGCTTTCTGTAGTTTGAAATGAAGCCATCCAGAATGGCAGAATGACTTCGGGCGGCAAAGCAGTAATTATGTATTTCGTCGGGTGGAATGAAATGACTCTCCGCCCAAGCTCGGTTGTCCGGACGGAAGCGCCCATCGCCGTGCCGCTCCTGCACCGTGTTCGCAAGGACGTGCTCCACGCGCTTGTAGCCGTAAAGCTCGACGATCTTTTCCACCGTGCCGTCCTTCAGATGCATCCCGTCGAAATTTTCCAGAATGAGGATATCGATCCCGCCTGCGCAGGCGCAATTCTCACGGAAGCTCTCGCGCCATTTTTCGATCTCTCCGCGCTTCATTGCATCTTTGGCGTTATAGGGATAAACCGGGATTTTACTCTGCATCACTGTTCTCGCTTTCTGCAGTCAGAATATCGTTCAGCGCGTACAGGCTGTGTCCGGAGGCCAGCAGGCATTGCAGGATCGAGCGCGGCACATCCGTCAGATCATGCCTGTACGATGCCGGATAGACGGCAATCACGCCAGCATCCTCGCTGGCCTCGCAATCCAGTTTGGTGTCTGCCGTGATCCCAGCCTTTTCTCGCGCCCAGTCCGGCACGGCAACCGTAAACTCTCGGAGCACCTCGTCCAGCGTCATGTCCCGGTGTTCTGCCTCTGCCGGGCCGCACTCTGCGGCGACTGCCTCCAGAAACTCGCATGCTTGCTCGTTCAACGCATCGATGAGCATGAGCAGCTGATAGGTGCTCACACTCTCCGGCATAAGCAGAATGCCGCCATTGAGCTGCACCATAGAAATTAACTTTGCATCCTCCATCCCGCAGAGCTTGAACATCCCCTCCGGGATGACGGCATTGCGGTTCCGGTTGATCACCTGAAATTCCATTTTCGTTCCTCCTCTTACATTCCGCCCATCTGTATTTCCTCAGATGGGGCTAAATTATAATCTTCTTCATTGCACGAATTTTCTTCACCATAAAGATCAAACACGATATCATCCACTGCCTTGCGGATCGCCGTGTCCTGCGTGACTGTACGAAAAGAAAAGCCGCTCGTTGCTCGGTATGGCAGTTCCTCACGGATGCAGTCCAGATATTCTTTGGCGTCTGTGAACTGCTGCGCATCACCGTTGATAAAGCTGACACTTCCCACAATTTGCGCGTCAGTAGATATCTTCGTCATCTTCGTCCTCCGGCACATACAGCGCCAGCTTTGCAGCATCCGCCAGATGTGCGCAGATGGCAAAAACGCCGGTCACGCCAATGATCACGCCAAGTGTAATTACAATTGCTTTTTTCATGACAAAACCTCCATTCTATAATGTCATTTCGTCTCTCTGCATCTGGGCACGCAGATCATCCAGAAGCTCCTGAGACAAGCCCTCTTTGCGCACAACGAATCCACGGCTGCACGCTGCGCCGCCATGCGCGTCGCAAAATTCAATTCCAACGGCTTCATAATTGATGTACCCAACCAGCTTTTCCGGGACAAGGAACGCGCCGCAGCCAACCAGATACTTTCCGATGGACTGCGCACTGCTACATCCGGGCAGGATGACGTAATCGTCTAAATGCTCGGTCAGCCGTAAAATATCCCTTGTGCCGGAGATGCTGTTTGCATCCAGCATCCCAGCGAATTTGTCACAGTCGACCTCCGACATATGCTCCAGCCGGTCGGCAAGCTGATCGATGCGCTCGACTTCGCCCTCTGCGGCAAGATCTACGCCGCTCAGATACAGCCCTAAATTCATGACCTCGCTTGCCGCACCCTGAATCGTGACTGTTTTGGACATCGACTTCAAAGTTTCCAGCGTTCTGTCAACATCCTCTTTTTCTGCGGGAGTTGTCGTAGGAAATGAGAGAAGCACCTGCTTTCCATTTTCGCCCTGCCTTAAAAACAGCGTCACCATGTCATGCCCTCCATTTTTGCTTCCTGCTCCTGCTGATACTTCTCTGCCGGATCGTCCTGCATCAGTTTCTCCAGCGTCAGTGTGCCGTGGTAGGAAACATAGCCGCGGTCTACAAATGTGCCGTCTTCCTGAAGCAGTTTCTTTACGCCGTAATCGTCGTAGTTGTAGAAGTCTTTCAGCTTTTCGTCGTATTCGTAACGTCTCGACCGCTGGATCATATACTTTCCGAGTTCCTCCGGCGTGTGGGCATCCGGTGCAAAATCGAATTGATCCAGATTTTCTGCCAGCTGGCGGATACTCGCCGCACACACCGGTTTCGCCATCTGGCAGACAGCGCCGAGTTTTTCAAAATCTGCATCCTGAAACTCTGCACACGCCTGACACAGATGGTTTAACTCAAAGAGCGATTCGTATTCAAAGTCCAATGCGCAGTCGACTTCATCCGAAAACCGGCTGCCTGAAAACAGGAGCTGCATTTCTCCGCAGGATGAAATACCGGCACGAAGCATCGCGCGCTCCAGCTTGATTTGACTTGTCGGGAGCTGCACCCACTCAAACTTCTTTTTGTCCGTTTCACCCTGCGCACCAATTTCCAACTCCATCAGGCAGTTTTCAGCCCACCAACTCTGCGGCAGATGCTTGCCGCCATAAGCCTGTTTCAGCTTCATGCCGTTGTCGTACACGACACCGTACTGCGTCACATGGCCGGGCTGGCCCGCGATCAACCGCTGTGCCGTTTCTGTGCCAACCAGAGGCCCCTGTTCTTCCGGCGTACCGGTAATGAGAAGCGTCAGGTAATGCCGCCTGCCGACATTCTCCAGATCGTTGAAGTCAGAGATAACTGTTACCTCTCTGGAGCAGAAGGAAAGATCCATCATTTCACCCCCCGAGGACAAATCAAAGCGTTCCGCTGCCGAGTTGAACTGCAGCAGCTCATATCGGTCAAAGCTCTCTAATTGCTTTGCCAGCCAGTCCAGTTCGTCCACGTTTGCCATCCGGTTGATCGTCCT
>OLRA01004684.1_pt1 | contig 10598 bp, 11 predicted proteins | sample 1673011 | NCBI WGS metagenome assembly OLRA01 (sample SAMEA3136746, study PRJEB25190) | human gut metagenome | reverse complement strand
TACGTTAATAATTGCATCAGCTTCTGTTACACCATGGAAAGCCCCTGCCATAAACGGGTTATCATCCGGTGCGTTACAGAATACAACAAGTTTAGCACAGCCTAATGAATCCTGATTAGCAGTTTTTTCTGCTGTTTTATGTACTATTTCACCCATTAGACGAACTGCGTCCATGTTAATTCCTGTTTTTGATGAGCCAACATTAACTGAGCTACAAACTCTTTCTGTTACAGCTAATGCTTCAGGAATTGAACGAATAAGATTTTCTTCTGCAGGTGTCATTCCCTTATTAACAAGAGCTGAATAACCGCCTAAGAAATTTACGCCAACTTCCTTAGCTACTTTGTCCAATGTTTTTGCAATTGTAACAAAATCTTCAGGTTTCTTACACGCACTGCCACCTATTAAAGCAATAGGTGTTACTGAAATACGCTTATTTACAATCGGAATACCATATTCCTTTGAAATATCTTCACCTGTCTGCACAAGATTGCTTGCCAATCTTTTGATTTTGTTATAAATATTATTATTTAATGTTTCAAGGTCGTCACTTATACAATCCAGCAAACTAATACCTAAAGTAATAGTTCTTACGTCTAAATTGTAATTTTCAATCATCTTATTTGTTTCTGTTACTTCAAATCTGTTAATCATAAAGCCCTCCGATTAAATTCTGTGCATGCTGTTAAAAATATCTTCATGTTGCATTTTAATACTAACACCAATCTTCTCACCTAATTTATCAAGGTCATCTGAAAGTTCATTAATCGGCTTAGAAGCCTTATTACAATCTACGATCATCATCATGTTAAAATATTCCTGCACAATAGTCTGTGAAATATCAAGGATATTTACATTGTTTTCTGCAAGATATGAACATACCCCTGCAATAATTCCTACTGTGTCTTTGCCTACTACTGTAATAATTGTTTTCTTCATAAAGTCCTCCTTTTAAAAACTTCTCTGTGTGACTTTTTTACACAAAGAATGTTGGTTTTTATTAAAATTCAACAAGACAGGATGGTTTTACTCTGCTTGCGACTCTAATATCAAGATTATCTGCCTGATATTTATCAGGGCTAAAATTTATTTCATTTCTGACTGCCTGATAGGCAAGTTCAGGATAGTTGTTTTCTTCGCTTAAATGACCTAAAAGTATATGCTTTAATCTGTCACTTAAAAGTCGGTTCAACAATCTTCCACAAGCCTCGTTGGACAAATGTCCCTTGTTTCCCCAAATTCGCTGTTTTAAGCTATATGGATAAGGTCCTGTCTGAAGCATGTTAACATCGTGGTTTGACTCAATTAATGCCGCGTCAAGATTTTGAAGACTTGATACCAGCTTGTCATCGTACTCGCCTAAATCTGTAACAACTGCACAAGATTTTTCTTTTTCAAAGAATCTGTAGCACACAGGATCCGCCGCATCGTGACTAATATGTAACGGTAACAATTCAATGTCCTTAATGGAAAAATCTCTATCAGGCTTAATTACATTAAAAAGATCACTGTCAACCTTTCCAACTGTTTTATTGTTAAGAATACAGTTAATAGTGCCTTCAGTAGCATAAACAGGCACTTGATATTTTCTAAGAAAAACTCCAAGTCCCTTAATATGGTCACTATGCTCATGAGTAATTACTATACCATCTATGTTTTCAGGCTTTTTCCCGAAAAACTCCAAGCCTTCTTCTGCCTTTTTTCTGCTTATTCCCACATCAACTAATATTGATGAATTATTATTTTCCACAAGAATACAGTTACCTTTACTGCTACTTGATATTGACGATAATTTCATTTGTGCACCTCTAAACTTTCCCATACATTTTATTGTATTTTGTGATTATTTTCAACCTATAGCAGTAATAAAAAAAATTTTTAATAATATTATATATAAAAAACAGTGATAAATTTAATGTTAATCCTCCCTAAATCAGTACGCTCAAAAAAATATGTGTATTCTTTTGTATGTCTTTTTATCATGGCATGCTGTATTATTTATTCTGTCAATATTACAAATTATGTAATTTTAGGAATAAAAATATGTTTGTATTCTGTTATTCCTTCACTACTTCCTTTTATGCTTATTACTAACTATATGCAGGCTCACAATCTTTGTACTACAGTTTCTGCCATATTTTACCCCATTTTCAACAAATTGATGAGCTTGTCGGAATATGGAACCTTTGCCTTAATAATCGGTTTTACAAGTGGTTATCCTATGGGTGCAAAAATAATCGGTGATTTGTATTCTGCCAACAACATTTCTTTGAAAGAAGCAAAACTTTTAATAACCTTTTGTAATATTTCAAGCATTTCTTTTCTGATAAATTATGTATTAAACAAATGCCTTAATAACTGTATTCCACCGTGGTTAATAATTCTTTTTGTTTATTTGCCTCCATTACTAACAGGCTTATTTAATAGTCGCTTTATAAAATTTACAAATAATAACAACACTGTACACACAGAATCTACTTTCAATTCAATACATGCAACTTTTTATTCCCTTGCCAAGCTTAGCATATATATTATCTGCTTTAACATCCTAGTTAATTTTATAATTAACATTAATAAGATACCGGTACTGCAAAAATATATAATTGTTGGACTAACAGAAATAACCACCGCTTCATTATACATATCAACTGAAAGTAATTTGTACCTTAAAATATATTTAACATGTTCTTCCATTATATTAGGTGGTTTAAGTATTATGTTCCAATCCTTTAGTTTTCTTAATAACTCTACTTTAAAGAGATATTATGTTCTTGGAAAAATAGAGCACTTTCTTATTTTCAATATAATATTTTTCATATGGATGTCTTGTAATTAATAGAATTTCTATTAATTGTTCCATAAACTACAAGAAGGCAAAAGTACACTGGTACTTTTGCCTTCTTATAGTTTAAAGCTATAATAAATCTACTGATAAATTGTCATCTTCACCGTTTTCTACAGATTCTTCGTCCTCAGCTCCGCCAAGTTCTTTTCTGCTTTCAACAACAACGTTTAATGAGCTGTTAAGTGATGTCATCATTGTGTTCTGAGCACTTTCAAAGCTATCCATACCTGTTGATAAAATGCTCTGAACATTTGCAAGAATATCGTCTGTATACTGCATAGCTCTTGTTCTTAAATCGTTAGCTTCTGTTGTAGCTGAATCTAAAATTCCCTGAGCTTCTGCCTGAGCCTGTTCAATAATCTGGTTTGCCTCTTCGTAAGCTTTCTGCATAATTTCATGTTCGCTTACAAGTTGATTAATATGAGCTGTAGCTTCTGAAACCATAGCTTCTGCTCGTTCTTTGGCATCATTTAAGATAGCGTCCTTATTAGCAATAATCTTCTGATACTTCTTAATTTCATCCGGTGTTCTAAGCCTAAGTTCTGCCAACAATTCATCAATTTCATCTTTATTTACAATAATCTTTGATGTTGATAATGGCTGAAATTTACAATTATCAATATATTCCTCTATCTCTGTAATAATCTGTTCAATCTTACTCATTTTTTTCTCCTTTATCCTTTAATCTTTCATATACCTGATTAACAACACTTTCCGGAACAAATCTGCTAATATCAGCTCCATAAAACGCAGCCTCCCTTACAGTACTTGAACTAAGGTAAGCATACTCCAGACTTGTTGTAAAAAATATAGTATCTATATTATCATCCAATATAGAATTAGTCTGAGACATCTGTAACTCATATTCAAAATCCGTTACAGCTCTAAGACCTCTGACGATAATCTGTGCATCAATCTTCTTAGCAAAGTCAACCAACAACCCCTCAAATGACATAACCTTCACATTAGGGATATCCCTGACCACTTCCTCCAACATTTTAACACGATTTTCTACTGAAAACAACGGCGTTTTAGAATTATTATTCAAAACACCAACTACCAGCTCATCTACAATCTTAGAAGCTCTCCTAATAATATCAAGATGACCAAAGGTTACCGGGTCAAAACTTCCCGGATAAATTGCTCTTCTCATATCACTCTCCTATAAGTTTAAGAAATACATGTTTGTTAGTCTTATATTTCTTTTCTTTTATTATTTCATATCCTAATTCACTAGCATATGAAAAATCTGTATCCAAAGATGCTTCAACGATTATCCTTGAACTTTTATTTATTAAATCAGATTTGCTAAGAAAAATCAATACATCTTTTTCATAAAGTTTATCATAAGGTGGATCCATAATATAAAATCAAACTTAACTTTATGTTCTAAGTCTTTCAATGCGCTTTCCACAGGCATTGCCATAACAACTGCATCATCCTGTAATTTTGTAAAATTCAAATTATCCTTAATGCATTGTACGGCCTTCTTATTACTCTCAACAAAATAAGCTTTGGAAGCTCCGCGACTTAACGCTTCAATGCCAATGGCTCCGCTTCCACTAAACAAATCAAGAAAAACTGCCTGCGGCATATCGTTATTTATCATGTTAAATAATGTTTCCTTAATTCTGTCTGTTGTTGGGCGTGTTTCCATACCGTCAATTGTTTTCAGTTGTAATCTTCTCGCCTTGCCTGCTATAACTCTCATTTAAACTCCCTAATTAACAAAATAATCTTTTAAGACAAAAAGCAAGCAACTAAGTGCCTGCTTTTTGTTATTATGACGAGTCAATCTAACTCAATAATATTATTCCTCAGTTGTTTCTTCAACTTCTTCTGCATCAGTTTCATCTTCCTGTGGAAGTAAAGCTTTCATGCTTAAGCTAATCTTCTTTTCTTCTTCGTTAAAATCAACAATCTTAGCTTCGATTTCCTGACCGATTGTTAATTCATCAGATGGCTTATCAACGTGATGATTTGCAATCTGTGATACATGTAATAATGCATCAACGCCTGGTTCAATTTCAACAAAAGCACCAAAATCTGTCATTCTTGCGACTTTACCAGTTACAACAACGCCAACTGCAAATTTTTCACTTGCATTAGCCCATGGGTTTGTATCTTCAAACTTAAGACTTAAAGCAATCTTATCGCCATTGATTTCTTTAATGAATGCTGTTACTTCATCGCCTGGTTTAAAGAGTTTTCTAGGATTTCCAACTCTTCCCCATGACATTTCTGAAATATGTAACAGACCATCTGCACCACCGATATCGATAAATGCGCCAAAATCAACTACACTTTTAACAACACCTGTTACTGTCTGACCAACTTCGATTTTTTCGAATAAAGCTTTCTTAGCTGCTTCTTTTTCAGCTACGATTAACTGCTTTCTGTCACCGATAATTCTTCTCTTCTTAGGATTAAATTCTGTAACTACAAATTCAATTTCCTGATTAAGATACTTATCTAAATCTCTTTCAAATGCATCTGATACTAAGCTGGCTGGAATAAATACTCTGCCACCTTCAACATCAACACTCAAACCACCTTTTAAAATCTGTACAACTGGTGCTTTGAGAACTTCTTTATTTTCAAAAGCTTCTTCAATTCTTTTATTTGCCTTCTCTGCAGCAAGCTTCTTGTATGATAATGCAACCTGTCCTTCACCATCGTTAACTTTAAGAACCTTAACTGTCAGTTCATCGCCTACTGAAATTACAGTTGTCAGATCTACCGGTGTGTTAGAGTATTCATTGCTAGTAAGAATACCATCAGCCTTATAACCAATGTTAAGGACTGCCTCATCAGGTCTTACACTAATCACCTTTCCTTCAAGAACTTCTCCATTATGGATAGTCTTAAATGTTTCATCAAGCATTTGTTCAAAACTCATTTCTGACATTCAGTACGAACCTCCTCAATAATATTCTTTGGGGTGGATGCCCCTGCTGTAATACCTATAGACTTCAATGATTTCAATTCATGTAAATTTAAGTCTTTCACCGTCTGTACATAGAAAGTATTCTCACACTCATTTCGACATATGTCATAAAGCTTCTGAGTATTGGAACTGTTCTTTCCACCAATTACAATCATCCCATCAACTTTGGATGAAATTTTCTGGGCCTCAACCTGTCTTACATGTGTAGCATTGCAAATCGTATTTACAACAGTAATATCATACCCCTTTTTTCTTATAATTTCAACTAAATATTTAAATTTATTGTGGTTAAATGTCGTCTGGGACACAATACACGCTTTAGTTTGTTCCGGTAAACTCAGTTTTTCAATCTGTTCTTCTTTATTTATAACAATAACTTCTCCATTTACCCATCCTTTTATACCTTCAACTTCAGGATGATTGTCATTTCCAATAATAATTATAGTCTTGCCGTTATTACTTTCATCCAAAACAATATTGTGAATTTTCTTTACAAAAGGACATGTTGCATCAACCATTTTTAATTTCTGTTGTTCCAAAATATCATATATTTCTTTTGCAACGCCGTGGGAACGTATAACAACTGTTCCTTCTTTAATTTCCTTAAGCTGTTCCACAGTATCTATAACTTCGATGCCTCTTTTATTAAGGTCTTCAACTACCTGTTCATTATGAATTATTGGACCAAAGGTGTATATTTTTCCTGAATTCTCCTCCAATTCTTTATAAACACTGTCAACTGCTCTTTGAACTCCAAAGCAGAATCCGGCACTTTTTGCCACCGTAATTTCCATATTTTTCTCCATTACTCTACATTCATTTGAATGTACAAAATTATTTTACTAATTTTGTAATTGTTTCAACTACCTGTTCAATAGTCATATCTGATGATTCCACAAGAACAGCATCTTCTGCCTGTACCAAAGGAGAAACCTCTCTGTGCATATCTCTGTAATCTCTGTCGATGATATCCCTTTCAATATCATCAATATTACATTCCTGTCCCTTTTCAACAAGTTCCTTATATCTTCTTTCAGCTCTTGTTCTTGTACTTGCTGTTAAATATATCTTTAAATCAGCATTTGGAAGTACTGCCGTTCCAATATCACGTCCATCCATTACAACGTTATTCTTTGCTGCAAGTTCCTGTTGCATTTTAACTAAAATCTCTCTTACAGGTCCATAAACAGCTATTGCACTAGTCATATTTCCTATAACTTCCTGTCTGATTTCAATACTTACATCTTCTCCATTAAGATAAACCTTCTGTGTGCCGTTTTCATATCCTAAAGATACATCCACACTCTTGCATTTTTCAATAACTTCTTCCTTCTGGTCAGCTTTAATTCCTGCTCTGTAACATGCAAGTGCCATTGTTCTGTACATTGCACCTGTATCAACATAAATATAACCTAATTCTTTTGCAACTATTTTTGCTATTGTGCTTTTTCCTGCTCCTGCAGGTCCATCAATTGCTATATTATACATAACTACTCCTTTTTCACCGGCTGCTTTTGCAGTCTGACAATTACTTTATTACTATACCATTTTTTTGCTAATTAATAAATACTGTTTCCTGCAAGATATCCTGTACTCCATGCAATCTGAAGATTATATCCTCCTGTCATTGCATCAAGGTCAAGAACCTCGCCTACAAAGTATATATTAGGCATAATTTTTGATTCCATTGTTTTAGGATTAATTTCTTTGATTGAAATTCCTCCCTTTGTAATTATTGCCTCATTATATCCTCTTGTTCCTGAAATGTGAACCGGAAGATTCTTGATGATTTTCACAAGATTTTCTCGTTCTTCCTTTGTTATCTCGTGAACTTTCTTATAAGGATTAATTTTTGCAAGCTCTATAATTACAGGTATCATTTTCTTAGGCAAAAGTTTTTCAATGGCATTATTAAAGTTCTTATTAATTCCATCCTGAAAATCTTTCAAAATTCGCTTGTCAAGCATTTCTTCATCCAATGCTGGTTTTAAGTCAATATATCCTACATATTGATGCTTTTTTAATGTATCACTTAAATATGCACTGGCTGATAAAACTAAAGGACCACTTATGCCAAAATGTGTAAATAACATTTCGCCCATTTCGCTATAAGGTACCTTTCCATTTTCATCCTTAATTGTTAAAGTCACATTTTTAAGAGATAATCCCTGCAATCTTTTACAATATTCTTCTTTTATGTTAAATGGAACTAATGAAGGATATGTTTCCTCTATTGTGTGCCCCATATTTTTTGCAAACTTGTAACCGTCACCGGTTGAACCTGTAGACGGATAAGACAAACCACCTGTGGCAATTATACATTTGTCTCCCATAAAGTCTTTTCCATCAAAGCACTTAACTATCACTCCTGATGCATCAGACAACACATCTGTTACATTTTTATTCAAATGAACATTTACACCAACGTCTTTCATCATTTTGCTTAATGCCCAAATTACATCTGATGACTTATCACTTTCAGGAAAAACTCTATTTCCTCTTTCAATTTTTGTTTTTACACCAGCACTTTCAATCATATTGCAAATATCTTCGTAAGAAAAATTATTGTATGCACTGTATAAAAACTTAGAATTTCTCATAATGTTAGCAAAATGGTTCTGAATATCTGAAGCATTTGTAATATTACATCTGCCCTTTCCTGTAATAAATATTTTTTTGCCTAATCTGTCATTTTTTTCTAATAATTCTACTGTATTTCCATTATAGGCAGCACCAATTGCAGCCATCATGCCTGCAGCTCCGCCACCAATTACTATTACTTTACTCATTATTCTCCACAATCTTTTTCATTAAAGTAAAAGGGGCATTAACTGCCCCTTTTCTTAATGAATAATCTAATTCAATATTACAAAATTTATTCTAAATATTAAACCGGATAAGCTCCGTTTTCTTTGTCTGCTATAGACTGATCAACCTTAGTCTGCTGAGCTTCTCTATATTCAAAGAATTCTTTTGCAACCTGTGGGAATAACGCATATGATAATACATCTTCATCCTGCTGTTTCCACTGTGCACATTCTTTTTCATATTTTTCAAGTGATGGCTCTAACAAATCTGCAGGTCTGCATGTAATAGGTTCTGCATCACCGATAGCCTTCTTCTGTACTTCAGGATTGAAAGGCTTAACAGTCTGACCATATTTACCTGCAAGTAAATCCTTAGCCTGCTGGTTAATCATCTTATATCTTTCGCCCATAACTACGTTAAGAACTGCCTGTGTACCTACAATCTGGCTTGAAGGTGTTACAAGAGGTGGTTCACCAAAGTCTTTACGTACTCTAGGAACTTCTTCTAATACCTGTTCAAACTTATCTGATGCACCCATTTCATCTAACTGAGAAACAAGGTTTGAAAGCATACCACCTGGTACCTGATAAAGAAGTGTATTAATATTGACACCCATAACCTTTGGATTTAATAATCCGTTAGCTAAGCATTCTTCTCTATATGGTTTGAAGTAATCAGCGATTTCCTTTAATAATTTCTGATCCAAGCCTGTGTCGTATGGTGTTCCCTTAAATGTTTCAACCATAACTTCTGTTGCAGGCTGAGATGTTCCCATTGAGAATGGTGAAATAGCTGTATCAATAATATCACATCCTGCTTCAGCAGCCTTTAAGTATGTCATAGCTGCTACACCTGATGTGTAATGTGTATGAAGGTCAATTGGAATGTCTGTACCTTCTCTTAAAGCCTGTACTAATTCTGTAGCCTTGTAAGGTGTAAGAAGACCTGCCATATCTTTGATACAAAGTGAGTTAGCACCCATATCTTCGATTCTCTTAGCTGTTTCTTTCCAATAATCAAGTGTGTAAGCATCACCTAATGTGTATGAAAGAGCTATCTGTGCATGTCCGCCTTCTTTATTAGCTGCTTTAACTGCTGTTTCAAGGTTTCTTAAATCATTTAAGCAATCGAAAATTCTGATAATATCAATTCCGTTTGCTAATGACTTCTGAACAAAGTATTCAACAACATCATCTGAATAATGGCTATATCCTAAAATGTTCTGTCCTCTGAAAAGCATCTGTAATTTTGTGTTCTTAAATCCATCTCTTAACTTTCTAAGTCTTTCCCATGGATCTTCTTTTAAAAATCTAAGTGAAGCATCAAATGTTGCACCGCCCCAGCATTCTACTGCATGATATCCAACTTTATCCATCTTGTCGATAATTGGAAGCATTTCTTCAGTAGGCATTCTTGTGGCAATCAATGACTGATGAGCATCACGTAATATTGTTTCAGTAATTTTTACTGGTCTTTTTTCTGCCATTTTATTTTCCTCCGTTATCAATATTAAACGCCAAATATAGCCATAAATGTACCTGCAGCTACCGCTGTACCAATAACTCCGGCAACGTTAGGTCCCATAGCATGCATTAAAAGGAAGTTTGTAGGATCAGCCTCTGCTCCGACTTTCTGTGAAACTCTGGCTGCCATTGGTACGGCAGAAACACCTGCTGAACCAATTAATGGATTTACTTTTCCGTGTGTAGCTACACACAAAAGTTTTCCAAATAATACACCTGCCGCTGTACCAACTGCGAATGCAACTAAACCTAATACTACAATCTTCAATGTATCAACATTTAAGAATGCTTCTGCACTAGTTGTTGCACCAACACTTGTACCAAGCAAAATAACTACAATGTACATAAGTGCGTTTGATGCTGTTTCCTGTAACTGTTTTACAACACCTGATTCTCTGAATAAGTTACCTAACATAAGCATACCAACCAATGGTGCTGTTGTTGGTAAAATCATAACTACAACGATTGTAACTAT
>OLRA01004679.1_pt1 | contig 10605 bp, 9 predicted proteins | sample 1673011 | NCBI WGS metagenome assembly OLRA01 (sample SAMEA3136746, study PRJEB25190) | human gut metagenome | reverse complement strand
ATGCCTTAGCAATGCCCTGTCCCATAGTACCAGCACCAATAACGCCTACTTTCATTGTCTATAACCTCCATTTTTATATTTGGAGAAACGGACATAACGTCCATTCCTCCACTGTATGATAATCCCTACGGATTAAACTAACAATTCTTGAATGGTACAACCTTTACCTTCTGATCCTTTGGTGCAAGGAAGTTACCCATTCCAGCCTTCTGATCCTCTGTCTCGAAGCAGTCACCGAAAAGCTTCTCCTCGATCACGATTGCCTGATCGATATCTACCTGAAGACCATCGTTGATCGCCTTCTTGCAGTTGCGGACAGCGATCGGAGCGTTCTTTGCGATGGTAGATGCCATCTTCTTTGCCTGCTCCATCAGCTCCTCCTGTGGATAAACTGCATTTACAAGACCGATTCTGTATGCCTCGTCAGCCTTGATATTGCGTGCAGTATAGATCAACTGCTTAGCCATACCTACACCAACAGTTCTTGCCAGCCTCTGTGTACCACCGAAACCAGGTGTGATACCAAGACCAGCCTCAGGCTGACCAAACATTGCATTTTCAGAGCAGATACGGATATCGCAGCTCATAGAGATCTCGCAGCCGCCACCAAGAGCGAAGCCATTTACTGCAGCGATCACAGGGATTGGAAGAGTCTCAAGCTTGCGGAATACATCGTTTCCTTTCTTACCGAATGCCTCTCCCTCTGCCTTTGTCAGTGTGCTCATCTCTCCGATATCAGCACCGGCAACAAAAGACTTGTCTCCTGCACCTGTTAAGATCACGCATCTTACTGTATCCAGATCGATCGCATCCAGTGTCTTATCAAGTTCATCAAGAACCTGGCTGTTTAAAGCATTGAGTGCCTTTGGACGATTGATCGTGATGGTTGCAACAGCACCATCTACTTCATATAAAATGAAATCCATAGTAGTGTATCTCCTTTTTAATTATTTGTAAGCTTCAACGATTGTAGAGCAGCCCATTCCACCACCGATACAAAGAGTAGCAAGACCTCTGTTTGCTCCCTCTTTCTGCATCTCATGAAGAAGTGTAACAAGGATACGGCATCCGGAAGCTCCAACAGGATGTCCAAGTGCAATAGCACCACCGTTTTTGTTTACCTTAGACATATCGAAGTTTAAGTCTCTTGCAACTGCTACAGACTGTGCTGCGAATGCCTCATTTGCCTCGATGATATCGATATCATCGATTGTAAGACCTGTCTTAGCAAGAACTTTCTTTGTAGAAGCAACAGGACCAACACCCATGATCTCCGGCTCAACTCCGCCAAGAGCTCCAGCTACCCATGTAGCCATTGGTGTAACACCAAGCTCCTTAGCCTTCTCTTCGCTCATAACAACGATTGCTGCAGCACCATCGTTGATTCCGGAAGCGTTACCAGCTGTAACCAGTCCGCCTTCCTTACCAGAGCAGCAACGTAACTTGGAAAGAGGCTCAGCAGTTGTTCCTGCACGAGGTCCTTCGTCTTTCTTGAAGTCAACCATTTCCTTCTTAACCTTTACAGGTACCGGAACGATCTCGTCATCAAACTTGCCGGCTGCGATAGCTGCCTCGCACTTCTGCTGGCTGTTTGCTGCGAACTCATCGAGCTCTTCGCGGGTAAGACCCCACTCATCAGCAACGTTCTCTGCTGTGATCATCATATGATACTGATTAAATGCATCCCAGAGTGCATCGTTTACCATTGTATCAACGAGCTTACCGTTGTTCATACGGTATCCGTAACGACCCTGCATCATTGCGTAAGGAGCCATAGACATATTCTCCATACCACCTGCAACAACGATATCAGCATCGCCTGCTTCGATCATCTGAGCAGCCATGTTGACACAATTCAGACCGGAACCACATACTACGTTAACTGTTACAGCAGGTGTCTCAACTGGGAGACCAGCTTTGATAGATGCCTGACGTGCTACGTTCTGTCCGAGACCTGCCTGAATTACGCAGCCCATGTATACATGATCTACCTGATCAGCCGGTACACCGGCTCTGTTCAGAGCTTCCTTGATAACTACAGAACCTAATACAGGAGCCGGAGTCTTGCTGAGTCCTCCACCCATCTTTCCGATAGCGGTACGACAAGCGCCTGCTAAAACAATTTTCTTTGCCATAATAAAAAATCCTCCTTCTATTTTCTTATACAGCCACTCCTGCATAGCAGGTTGTGAAAAATGACGAAAAATGTATGTACTATTTTTATCGTTATTAACCACATTAGTGACCTAACTACTCTCAATGATATATCAAACTTTCAAAAATGGCAAGCCTTTTTCCCATATTACCGTGCAAACCGCACAAACAGGGCTGCCGCCCTGCCACCTCTTTTCCAAACTGCCAGTCCCTGCTGATTTGCCCCCTGCTGATTGCATGTATTTAACATTTGCGCGCCGTATGAAAAAGTGGTATTCTATACCTATATGTGTAGAAAGTGCAGAGCAAATGAAAAGTTTTCTCATAAGACTGCTCTTCCCACAGGTGATCTTATACGATCTACCGAGAAATCAAATGTGATGATGCTTCATCACAGAATGGAGGAAATCATGGATTACAAGGAAATGTATTCGAAAAAACTCGTCAGTGCAGACGATGCCGTCCGCGAGATCAAATCCGGTGACTGGGTTGATTACGGCTGGGCTGCAACAACTGTTATCGATCTTGATAAGGCACTGGCAAAGCGTATGCCGGAATTGACCGATGTTAATATCCGGGGTGGAATTTTAATGAAAGAGCCTGAGATCTTTAAAATCGAGGATCCTGCCGCTCATTTTGCATGGAACTCATGGCACATGGGAGGTATCGAGCGTAAGGCGATCGCCAAGGGCTTCAGCTTCTATGCTCCGATCCGTTATTCCGAGCTTCCAAGATATTACCGCGAATCACAGACACCGCCTGATGTTGCTATGCTTCAGGTTGCTCCAATGGACGAACACGGCTATTTCAACCTTGGACCAAGTCCTTCTCATGCAATGGCATGTATCCGTTCTGCCAAGAAGGTTATCGTCGAGGTAAACCAGAACATGCCTGTCTGCCTGGGCGGCTTTGATAACTGTGTCAGCATCAAGGATGTCGATCTCATCGTAGAAGGCTCCAACACAGAGCTTTATGAGCTGGGTGGCGGCGGAGCTGCTACTGATATCGACCACGCTGTCGCAAAATATATCGTTGATCAGATTCCTGACGGAGCCTGCCTCCAGCTTGGTATCGGCGGTATGCCAAACGCAGTAGGTTCCCTGATCGCCGAGTCTGACCTGAAGGATCTTGGTGTACATACCGAGATGTATGTCGATGCATTTGTTGACATTGCCAAGGCAGGTAAGATCACCGGTATGAGAAAGAATATCGATAAGGGGCGTCAGGTATACGGCTTCGCTGCAGGAACCAAGAAGCTTTATGATTACCTGAACAACAATCCGGAATGTATGGCTGCTCCTGTTGAGTACACCAATGATATCCGTTCGATCTCTTCTCTGGATAATTTCATGTCCATCAACAATGCCGTTGATATTGATCTGTTCGGTCAGGTTAATGCAGAGTCAGCAGGTATCAAGCACATTAGCGGTGCCGGTGGACAGCTCGACTTCGTTCTGGGCGCTTATCTTTCCAACGGCGGTAAGAGCTTTATCTGTATGTCTTCTACTTTTAAGACAAAGGATGGCACTGTAACATCACGTATCAAGCCAACCTTAAGCAACGGCTCTATCGTTACGGATACCAGAGCAAACATCCACTACTTCGTTACAGAGTATGGCATTGTCAACCTGAAGGGTCTTTCAACCTGGCAGAAGGCAGAGGCTCTGATCTCCGTTGCACATCCTGATTTCCGTGATCAGCTGATTGCAGAGGCAGATAAGCTTCATATCTGGAGAAACAGCAACAAACGATAAATCAAGTTTCTTTATCTTATTATAATACGACGCCGGAAGATGCTTTCCTGCTTCTTTCCGGCAAGCAAAAAAGCTATGAGTCTCAATGCTCATAGCTTTTTAATATATCGGAAAATATTCTTAACGTAGTGCGATTCCTCCGAGAATTGCTTCGCAATTCCCGGAGGGCAAAACGCCGGTCCTACCCTTTATGATAGATAGGACTAACAAACTCATTTCTATATCGTTCGATTAATCCTCCAGCTTACGGTCAGTCTTTTCCTGGAACTTCTTGCTCTCAATGATAAAACGCTCATGCGTTCCCTTTCCGATCAATCCCTTTGCATCATAAGCTTCCACGGAAAATACAAGCTTTCTTCCCTCAATAGCAACAAGCTTGCTGTCGCAGGTGATCTTCATTCCAATCGGCGAAGAAGCAACATGCTCAATCTCCACCTTCGTACCAACTGTGCCACAGCCCTCGTTCAGCTTGTCTGCCACGCTCATAAATGCAGTCTTCTCCATTAAAGCGAGCATTGCAGGTGTTGCAAATACATCCATCACTCCGCTTCCCATTGTCTTTGCCGTATACCGGTCTGTTACAACCATTTCCTGATGTCCCTTGATTCCTACTTCTAACATATTCTTAACCTCATCTTTCTATTTCGTAAAAGCGTCAACTGTCTGTCTCTGGCATTCATCGCAGCCCACAGTTTCCTATTATCTGTTCAAAGCATTTCATACAACTCCTGATTCCGCAGCTCAGACCTTCTCCACTTCCGGAAATAACTCCTGAAAATACGGAAGATCGCATATCCAGTTACAGAAGGTATGCCATTCCTGAAGCTTATGTCCTCTGCGGGCACGATACATCGCGATCGCATTCTCATAGGACATCGTGCAGGTTCTCATCTGATGATAACTCTCCGGCAGAAGCTGGATCATACTGTACCAGAGCGCCTTATCCTTCGTTTCCATATATTTCTGACGAATCTGCTCCAGACATTCGATCATCTGATCCATCTGTGCCTCTGCCTCCGGGACCATGTGATCCATACTAAAATCCTCGCGTTCAAACGGCTTGCTGTGGATCTTATGCATGGTGCTGGTAGAATTGGCTACAGTGCCTACCTTATAAGTGTCGTACTCCTTCCACCAGTAGATTGGTGCTGTGATATCCACCGTGATAAATATCTGACGGATAAATTTGCGATGATCATTGCCCGCCTGGCACAAACGCTTGGCAAGCTGCAGATCATTCTCTCCAAACACAAACTCTCCCTGCTCATTGATATGACTGTCACCTCTCGCCCAGCTGTTTAACGGGTTTCTGGCACCTCGCATGGCATTTTCCATGTTCATCACTGATGTTCTTTCCAATGTTATCATTTTCTCTCTCCTTTATTCTTCTACAGGATCCTCGTCAAACTCAACAATGACGTAATATCCGCGCTCTGTCTTCTCGACATCCTTAACCACGCCGTCCAGTGTCTTGAGACGTTGCGGAAGCTTGTAGCATCCGGACATGGCAACCGCCGGATTAATGATATAACTATAGTTGAGTGCCGTTTTCTTCTCAGTAACATTCACTGCATCTCCGGGCTTTACAAGACCCGGACGCTCCATCTTAAAACGCATCTCCCTCATCCTGTCCCGCTCCTCTCTTAACAATAATAACCACCGCCAAAGCATAGATTGCAAAACATATCTCCAATGCAAAGATACAGGCACAGATCCGAGCTGCAACCAAAGGACGGCTGATAATCACGCTGCATTCCCTGATACCATGTTCCTCCGGACTCAAGCATGCGGACAAGCTGCTGGTACTGCTGATTGTATGGCTCCTGCATGACTGCCTGCCTTGCGTATTCTAATGCCATCAGATTATTACCAAGTCCCATATTGGCAACCGCACTCAGATAATACCATTGACCGGTTCTCTCCTGCATCTGGTTCAACACATTGATCGCATCATTGTAATAATGATTCTGAATATAAATCGCGGCAGACTTCAGATGCATCACATATTCCTCACTCTGCCCTTCTGCACGAAAGCCTCCGTCGAATCCCTGAAATCCACCATAGCCGCCATAACCGCTGTAGCCCCGGGAACCGCCGCTCTGTGCGCCCCCGTGCTCACGTTCATTAATGATCTGCTGATACGCCTGCTGCAGCTCCTTGAACTTCTCCTCCGCCTCTTCCTTATGCGGATTATTAATATTGGCATCCGGATGATACTTCCGGCTCAGTGTACGATATGCTTTTTTAATCTCGCTGTCAGAGGCATCTCTGGAAACCCCTAAGACCTGATACGGATCTGTCATCCTTTCTCGCTCCATTTCTCCTGATTCGTTCTGTCTGTATGCCGGTCAAATTTCGTCCATACACCGGAATACAGTATGTTCCTCATGATCTCCACATCCTCCACCAGCGGAAGACGTTCAAAATGATAGCATACCCGTGAGATCATCTGCGTCAATATCTCCCGGACGTTCTGTGTCTGCTGCTTACTCCGAAGCACTTTCTGATCCGGTAAATTAAGTAGCAGCGGATTATAGCTGCCTTCCTTTTCATCGTCCTCCAGATCATCCCAGGCATCCAGAAGATAAATAAACTTCCCAAGATAAAAGCCCAGATAATACAAATCCTCTCTCCAGATATCCTGCTCCACGGTAAAGATCTCCCCGCAGATCCTGCCAAAGATCCCGGATACTCTGTCAAGGTTTGTCTCACCCGCCTCTTCTGCCTCAGAAAGCTCCTCAAGACAGCTTCGTACTGTCTCTGCCTTGTCCGGGTACTCGGCTGAAACTCTCCTGCCGGCACGCTTCAGTCCAAGTCCGTATCCGCCCCGCAGCAGATTACGGTCATCCTTCCAGTCATCAACACATTTATAATAGGTCAGCAGGATGTTCATCGCCGCCGCATATCCAACATAAACCGTATCATACTTGCGTCTTCTGTGCAAGGGATGCGCCAGACAATTACTCTCGCTGACCGTCTTGTCCGGCTCATACAGGGAAGATAACAAAAGTGCAAGAAATGTCATATCATAATTGAGTGATATCCTGCCAAGAATGCCATGATCCTTCTGCAGTCTTTGGCAGAGTCCGCAGTACCATGCCCGGTACTCCTCCAGCTCTCTGACCTTCAATTCTCCCTGATTGGGAATGACGTAACCAAACATCCGATCTCCCTCTAGCTCTTCTTGATAAATTCCGTCTTACACATCGGGCAGGTGATGGCAATCTTGCCCTTCCCCTTCGGCACACGGATACTTTGTCCGCAGTTCGGGCAACGGAAGATACGGTGTGTCTTTCTCTGCTGCATATTGTTCCGCTCGCGGCTGAAAAAACACTTTACGCGATTGTGATGTCTTAAATACCACTCATTCTCCCGATACCGCTGATAATGATTCCTTGAAAATGTACGGTAATACGAATAGATCAAAATAATCACGACAAGCACACTGACAATCAGCTTAAAAACATCATGCCGGATAAATAACTGAATAAACATCAATAGAAACGCTAATGTTACCAAAAAATGTGAAAAGTGGTCTACTCCATAACGTCCCTGCATAAACCGGCGAAACCAATCCCGCATACGGCACCTCCATATCAACAAATCACTTATGTCCGGCAATCGAAGAATGATCTGCCGACACACAATTCAACTTCTTCTTTAATCATACTAGCAAACAGGCAAAATGCAATGAATGAAAAACAAAATATTTCTAAAACTTCTATAAACACCGCGTTCTCCGTTTTTGGGTACAAAAAAAGCACGAGACGGGATTCGAACCCGCGACCCTCGCCTTGGCAAGGCGATACTCCACCACTGAGCCACTCGTGCATTTCGCTTTCCGACAACCGCTTGTCTCAAGCACAAGTAGTATTCTATCGGAAAGCGTGTGATTTGTCAACCACTTTTTTTTATTTTTTTAATTTTTGCATCATTTTACTTGAAATATGACACTCCAGACTCGAAAATATGCTGATTCTGGTTTCCATAAATATTGACAGCGACACCTTCTCCGATACGCTCAGAGTGCGCCATCTTACCAAGAACACGTCCATCCGGACTTGTGATACCCTCAATTGCTGCATAAGAGCCGTTCGGATTGAATTCCTCGTCCATCGTCGGATTGCCCTGAAGATCAACATAGCGTGTTGCCACCTGACCGTTGGCAAAGAGATCCCTGATCACATTCTCAGGTGCAACAAAACGTCCCTCACCGTGAGAAGCAGGAATTGCATACACACCACCAAGTTCTGCACGCATCAGCCATGGAGACTTGTTGGTAACTACCTTTGTGTAAACAGACTTGGAGATATGACGTCCAATGCTGTTGGTTGTCAATGTCGGAGCATCTGCCGTCTGAGGCTTGATCTCACCATATGGCACAAGACCGAGCTTGATCAGTGCCTGGAATCCGTTACAGATACCAAGAGCAAGACCGTCTCTCTGCTGAAGCAGATCATGAACAGCATCCATGATCTTCGGATTACGGAAGATAGATGCGATAAACTTCGCAGAACCATCCGGCTCATCACCGGCACTGAATCCGCCGGAGAACATCAGGATCTGGCTCTCTCGGATCGCTTTCTCGAAAGCATTGACAGATTCCACGATCTGGCTCTCTGTCATATTCTTAAATACAAGCGTCTCAACCTCTGCTCCTGCCTGTTCAAACGCCTTTGTTGTATCGTACTCACAGTTTGTGCCAGGGAATACCGGAATAAATACCTTTGGCTTTGCCAGCTTTCTCTGTGCGGTATATACCTGCTTTGCATCATAAAGCGTATCTTCTAATACCTTCTGCTCAACGCCGGATCTGGTTGGGAATACCTCCTCCAGACGACCGGTCCAAGCCTCATATGCCTCCTTCATGTAGATAGAGGTTGTGCCTGCTACGAAGTTAGGCTGCTCGGTTACGGTTCCGATCTGCTTGCCGGCAATCTTTAATTCCGCAAAATCCTCCGGAGTCATTTCAACAATAATAGAACCGTAATCCTTTGCAAAAAGCTCATCAATGGATAAGCTGTCATTCATTGTCACACCAAGCTCATTACCGAATGCCATCTTGCTGACAGCCTCGCAGATACCGCCAAAACCAACCGCATATGCAGAAGCAATCTTCTTTCGGCGGATCAGCTCTGTGATTGCTGCATACAGGGACATAAGCTGTGAATATACAGGAAGGTCATACTCGTCCTTCTCAATATCAAACTTAACAAGCACGTTGCCCGGCTGCTTCAGTTCAGGACTAACGACATCCTGAAGCGTTGCAACATCTACTGCGAACGAACAGAGTGTCGGAGGTACATCAATATCGTTGAAGGAACCGGACATACTGTCCTTACCTCCGATTGACGGAAGGCCTAACTTCATCTGTGCATCGTAAGCACCAAGCAGGGCTGCCATCGGCTCACCCCAGCGCTTCGGATCCGTGCCAAGACGTCTGAAATACTCCTGGAAAGTAAAACGGATCTTGCTGTAATCACCGCCGGCAGCAACAATCTTTGCCACGGAGGAGATCACTGCGTAAACGGCTCCATGATATGGGCTCCAGCTTGTCAGATATGGATCCATGCCATAACTCATCATTGTAACGGTATCACACTTGCCCTCCAGTACCGGAAGCTTTGCGATCATTGTCTGGATCGGTGTATGCTGTGTCTTTCCGCCATACGGCATTGTCACGGTAGAAGCACCGATGGAGCTGTCGAACATCTCCACAAGACCCTTCTGGGAGCATACATTCAGATCACGCAGTGTATCTAACCATGCACGTTTCAGATCGTGTGTATCTTTCTTCTCATTGAAATAATTCTTATCCTGATCCGGCATTGTTACTTCAACGTCCGTCTCCTGATGTGCACCGTTGGTATCTAAGAATGCTCTGGAGATGTCAACGATCGTCTTTCCTCTCCACTTCAGGACAAGTCGCGGACTCTCGGTAACCTCAGCGACAACAACAGCCTCTAAGTTCTCCTCAGCCGCAAAGCCAAGCATCCTGTCAACGTCAGCCTTTGCAACAACAACCGCCATACGCTCCTGGGACTCAGAGATTGCCAGCTCTGTGCCGTCAAGACCTGCGTATTTCTTAGGTACTTTATCCAGATTTACCTCAAGACCATCTGCCAGCTCTCCGATTGCTACGGATACTCCACCGGCACCAAAGTCATTACACTTCTTGATAATGGAGCTGACCTCCTCACGGCGGAACAGACGCTGGATCTTACGCTCCGTCGGTGCATTACCCTTCTGAACCTCAGCACCGCAGACATCAATGGACTTAGTTGTGTGAGCCTTGGAAGAACCGGTTGCTCCACCGATACCATCTCGACCGGTACGTCCACCAAGAAGAATGATGATATCGCCCGGATCACTGTTCTCACGGATTACATTACGTCTTGGAGCAGCCCCCATAACAGCACCGATCTCCATACGCTTTGCCACATAATTTGGATGATAAACCTCATTGACAAGTCCTGTTGCCAGTCCGATCTGGTTACCATATGAGCTATAGCCATGTGCAGCTCCTGTAGTGATCTTACGCTGTGGAAGCTTGCCCGGAAGTGTATCTTTCATAGATACAGTCGGATCAGCAGCTCCGGTCACACGCATCGCCTGATATACATAACCTCTTCCTGACAACGGATCACGGATTGCACCGCCAAGACAGGTTGCAGCACCACCGAACGGCTCGATCTCG
>OLRA01004667.1_pt1 | contig 10627 bp, 9 predicted proteins | sample 1673011 | NCBI WGS metagenome assembly OLRA01 (sample SAMEA3136746, study PRJEB25190) | human gut metagenome | reverse complement strand
CAGACTATTTCAGCCATGGCATTAATGGGATTTATGATCCTTATGGGAACTGTAGTAAACAACGGTATTGTATTCGTTGACTACACTAATAAGCTTCGTATTCAGGGACTTGATAAGAGAACAGCACTTATTGTAACAGGAAAAACAAGAATGCGTCCAATTCTTATGACAGCATTAACAACAATTCTTTCAATGAGTGTTATGGTATTTTCACAGGATGCGGGAAATGCAATGCAGAAGAGTATGGCAATAGTTGTAGCCTTCGGTCTTCTATATGCAACACTTATGACATTGTTCATAGTTCCTGTAATGTATGACATTCTCTACAGAAAACAACCAAAGGAAATTGATGTAGGAAGTGACTTAGATGAAATTCCTGATGAAACTTCAGAATACTTAGAGAGTAAAGAAAATGCTAAGGATTCAGAAATAGAAGATAATCAGTAAAAAATCAGAAATAAAGGGTTGAAATGTAGAATACAATATGTTAGCATAGTCACAAGATATTAGGGAGTAGTTCACAACTTAAGCAGTTGTTATACTTTTCGTCATCACGTTTAACAACCGGGAAGTATATTGAAATAGGAACGAGACTTTTATCGCATTATTTTGGTGCGAAAAAAGTCTCGTTCTTTTTTTGCTTATCAAAAAATTGAAAAGCATTTGAGATAATTATACGATATTAAAAATCGTGTAAAAATAGCACCAAAGAAAAAATAGGTTCAAAATGAAAAATGGAGGTGCCAAAATGATTGAAAGTTGGAAAGTTGATTCTAACGAACTTATGAAAAAAATGAACGTTACAGAGAAAGGATTAAGCGATGAGCAGGTTTTACAAATAAGAGAAAAGGTTGGAGAAAACTTATTAGAGGAAGCAAAGAAGAAAAGTGTGCTACAGGTATTTTTAAGCCAGTTCTGTGATTTACTTGTTATTATTCTTATTATTGCGGCAGTTATATCTGCATTTTCTGAAAACCCTGAAAGTACAATTGTAATAATTGCAGTGCTTATAATGAATAGCATTCTTGGAACAGTACAGCATATTAAAGCTGAGAAGTCTTTAGAAAGTCTTAAACAACTATCTTCTCCAAGTGCAAAGATAATGAGAAATGGTATTAAAATTCAAATACCTTCTAAGGAAGTTGTGCCGGGTGACATTTTAGTGTTGGAAGCAGGAGATTTAATAGTTGCAGATGGAAGAATAATCAATAATTATTCTTTGCAGGTTAATGAAAGCTCACTTACAGGGGAATCAACCAATGTGGAGAAAACAGACAAAGCATTAGAAGGTGATATTCCACTGGCAGACAGAGTTAACATGGTTTATTCAGGAAGTCTTGTAGTTTATGGCAGGGCGGAAGTTCTTGTTACGGAAACAGGAATGAATACAGAAATAGGAAAAATAGCCGGCTTAATGAATAAAGCTAAAGAAAGAAAAACACCGCTTCAAAAAAGCCTTGATCAGTTTAGCGGAAGACTGGCAATTGGAATTATGATTATTTCTGCGGTAGTTTTTGTTTTATGTTTAATTAGAAATGTTAGCCTTATAGATTCATTAATGTTTGCAGTGGCACTTGCAGTTGCAGCAATACCGGAGGCATTAGGCTCAATAGTAACAATAGTGCAGGCTATAGGAACAGGTAGGATGGCTTCTGAAAATGCCATAATAAAGGACCTGAAAGCAGTTGAAAGTCTGGGCTGTGTATCTGTTATTTGCTCGGATAAAACAGGTACATTAACACAGAACAAAATGACAGTTGAAAAGGTTTATGTGGACGGAGATATTATAAGCCCTAACCAGCTTGATTTGAAAAATGAATTACACAGAGACCTTTTATATAATGCAATATTAAGTAATGATTCATCAATAGTGGACGGAAAAGGTATAGGTGATCCTACAGAATATGCTTTACTTGAAATGTTCAGAAATATAAAAGTCGAAAATTTTAGAATTGGAAATGGTGGATGTAAGAAATTTGAAGATAGTACAGTTGAAAATAATGATTTTAACGAAAAAATGTTAAATGAAGAAGATGTAAGAAGAGCAATTCCAAGATTGCAGGAGATTCCTTTTGACTCAGATAGAAAATTAATGAGTGTAAAATGTAAATTACACGACAAGGAAACAGTTCTTACAAAAGGTGCTTTGGATGTTTTGCTTAATAGATGCATAAAAATAAGAAAAAACAATCAGGTTAGAGAAATTTCTCAAAGTGACATAGAAGAAATCTTAAAAGTTAATGAGAAATTCTCAAATCAGGGATTAAGAGTTCTTTCTTTTGCTTACAAAGAAGCAGATGAGGATTTGACAATTGAAAATGAGAAAGATTTTATTTTCTTAGGCTTAATTGCGATGATTGATCCACCAAGAGAGGAGTCAGTTGAAGCTGTACAAAAGGCAAAAGAAGCAGGTATAAAAACAGTTATGATAACAGGCGACCACAAAATCACAGCCATAGCAATAGCAAAGAAAATAGGAATTTATAATGATGGGGATTTGGCAGTAACAGGTTTGGAACTTGATGAAATGTCAAATGAGGAATTATATGAAAAAATTAATAGAATATCAGTTTATGCCAGAGTCTCTCCTGAAAATAAAATACGAATAGTTGAAGCCTGGCAGAAACACGGCAATGTAGTTTCAATGACGGGAGACGGTGTAAACGATGCACCGGCACTAAAGAAAGCAGACATAGGTGTGGCAATGGGTATAACCGGAACGGAAGTTTCAAAAGACGCCTCATCAATGATATTAGCAGATGATAATTTTGCAACAATAATAAAAGCAGTGGCAAACGGAAGAAATGTATATAGAAACATAAAAAATGCCATAATGTTTTTATTATCAGGAAATATGGCAGGAATATTGTGTGTTTTATATGCATCAATTGTAGGACTGTCAATGCCATTTACAGCAATACACCTTTTGTTTATAAATCTTCTAACAGACTCACTTCCGGCAATAGCAATAGGAATGGAGCCTTCAGATGATTCGTTATTAAAAGAAAAACCACGTAATCCAAAAGAAGGAATCCTAACAAAATACTTTATAATAAAAATAATGTTGCAGGGAGCACTGATAGGAATAGCGACAATGTCAGCATACTACATTGGATTGAAAACAAATACATCCCTTGCTACCACAATGGCATTTGCAACACTAACCATAGCCAGACTATTCCACGGATTTAACTGCAGAGGAAAAGAAAGCATAAGAAAATTAAAACTTAAAACAAATCCATATCAAATAATGGCATTTGTGGCAGGAATAGCATTCATATCAATAGTATTGTTTGTACCACAATTACACGGGTTATTTGAAATAGCAGACTTTACGGCAGTAAACATATTGGAAATACTGGGGCTTGCGTTTGTGCCGACACTGATAATCCAAATAGTGAAGGAAATTTAGGCTTTTGGCAGAGTTGTACTTCCAACCCCTCGGCTGAAAATTCTAACGAAAGCACGCTCCCGCTGCCTTCAGCTCGTAGCGGTACTAAGAAGCTATGGCAGCTTCGCTCCCCTACCTTCTAAGGACCGACGGCTTCAGAGCACTTTCTTAGGATGATATAACTGCTCACAAGGATAAGCGACAGGGGAAAAAAGATTATGAATGACTGACAATGAATTGGCGGTGGAATTTTTTAGAAAAATTAAGATTTGATTATGAGGGGGAGCTTTTGAACAAAAGAGGAAGAGGAAGTTTTTATGAAGAGGTTTGTGTTGAATATCTTATTAAAAACGGATTTGATATTTTACATAGGAATTATAGATGTAAGTTAGGTGAGATTGATATTATAGCTAAGAAGGATGACATTATCCGTTTTATTGAGGTTAAGTTTAGAGGCAGTGGCAGTTATGGCTCTGCTTTGGAGGCTGTTGATTTTAGAAAACAGCGCAGGATTATGAGAGCAGCGTCATGGTTTTTGAATGAGTATGGATTAAATGATGCTCAGTGCAGTTTTGATGTGATGACTGTTGAAAATAATGAGGCAAGGTATTATTTTAATTGTTATGGAGGAATATAATGGAATATATTAAGTTAAATAAGGAAAGTGGAAGTACCACAAGGATTAATTTTAATAATGGTGTTCCATATATTAGTTATAGAATTTTAGATGATATTCCATGGCTTAAGAATGCTGTTTCTACCAGATTAGGTGGTGTTAGCAAGGATTACCTTGCCAGTATGAATTTGGGCTTTAACCGAGGGGATTTAGATGAAAATGTCATTAGAAACCATGAAATTTTTGCTAATGTCATTGGTGTCAATCCTAAGAATATTGTTACAGGCAATCAGACTCACACAACTAATGTTAAGGTTGTTACGAAAGACGATTGTGGAAAGGGCATATATAGAGATAGAAATTATACGGATATAGATGGTCTTATTACTAATGAAAAAGGTATTGTCCTTGCAACTTATTATGCAGATTGTGTGCCTCTTCTTATTGTGGATACTAAGAATAAAGCCATTGGGCTTTCTCATTCCGGTTGGCGTGGAACTGTTGGAAAGATTGGAAAAGTTACAATAGAGAAGATGGGAGAACTTTACGGTACAAAACCGGAAGATATCGTGGCATGTATTGGTCCGTCAATTTGTCAGAAATGTTATGAAATAAGTGAAGAAGTTGCAGTTCAGTTTAAGGAAGCCTTCCCTGATAATATTAAGGAGATTCTTATTGATAAAGGCAATGGAAAATATCAGCTTGATTTGTGGGAATGCAATAGAATTAATTTTAAAGAAGCAGGTGTTTTACCTGAAAATATAAAGGTGACAGATATATGTACCTGTCATAACACAGATGTGTTGTTTTCACATAGAGGACATAACGGTAAGCGTGGAAACTTAGGTGCATTTTTATCAATTGTATAAATGGGACAATAGAGTTAAAGATATTTGGAAGATGTTTACAAATATGTACTAATATTGTAAAATCTAGTGATAAAGGAGAAAAATATGAGTAAACCAATAGTAGCAATAGTAGGTAGACCAAATGTTGGAAAATCTACTCTATTTAATGCTTTAGCAGGAAAAAAGATTTCCATAGTAAAAGATACTCCGGGTGTTACAAGAGATAGAATACACACGGATGTTGACTGGCTTGACCATAAATTTACAATGATTGACACAGGTGGTATTGAGCCGGACAGTAATGATATTATTCTCTCACAGATGAGAGAACAGGCGCAGATTGCCATTGACACAGCAGATGTTATTATTTTTATGACAGATGTTAAGCAGGGACTTGTAGATTCAGATGCAAAAGTTGCAGACATGTTAAGACGAAGCCATAAGCCTGTTATTCTTGTAGTAAACAAGGTAGACAATTTTAACAAAATGATGGCAGATGTGTATGAGTTCTATAATTTGGGAATAGGTGATCCTATTCCTATTTCAGCGTCACAGCGTAGTGGTCTTGGTGATATGCTCGATAAGGTTGTAAGCTATTTTGCTGACTTAAATTTAGAGCAAGAAGAAGATGACAGACCAAGAATAGCAATCGTAGGAAAACCTAACGTAGGTAAGTCTTCCATTATCAATAAGATTACAGGAGAAAGTCGTGTTATTGTTTCAAATATTGCAGGAACAACAAGAGATGCCATCGATACTGACGTCAAATGGAACGGTAAGGATTATGTATTTATTGATACAGCCGGACTTAGAAGAAAGTCTAAGGTTAAGGAAGAGATAGAAAGATACAGTATTATCAGAACGGTAACTGCAGTTGAAAGAGCAGATGTTGTTATTATTGTAATAGATGCTGTTGAAGGCGTTACAGAGCAGGATGCCAAGATTGCAGGAATTGCTCACGAAAACGGCAAGGGTATAATTATTGCAGTAAATAAGTGGGATGCAATTGAGAAAAATGATAAGACAGTCTATGAATACACTAATAAGGTTAGAGATATTTTATCGTTTATGCCATATGCAGAGATTATGTTTATTTCTGCCAAGACAGGTCAGAGATTGCCTAAACTTTTTGATATGATTGATTTTGTAATTGCTAATCATGCAATGAGAATTGAAACAGGTGTTGTTAACGAAATTATGGCGGAAGCTGTTGCATTACAGCAGCCACCTTCAGATAAGGGTAAGAGACTTAAACTTTATTATATTACACAGGTTTCTGTTAAACCGCCTACATTTGTTATTTTTGTAAATGATAAGCAGTTAATGCATTTTTCATATACAAGATACATTGAAAATAAAATAAGAGAAGCTTTCGGATTTAAAGGAACACCTCTCAGATTTATTATACGTGAAAGAAAGGAAGACAAGTAATGATCTGGCAAAAGATAGTTTGTGTTTTAATCGGATATGTTTTTGGACTGTTTCAAACAGGGTTTATTATAGGAAAGATGAAACACATTGACATAAGAGATTATGGAAGTGGAAATTCAGGAACAACTAATGCAATGCGTACATTAGGAAAGAAAGATGGATTTATAACATTTTTTGGTGATGCACTAAAGGCTGTTTTTGCCATGATGCTTACATATTTTCTGTTTAGAAATGGTGTATGTAAGGACCATATGTTTATAATAGCTTTATATACGGGAATTGGTGCAATCCTTGGACATAATTTTCCCTTTTATATGAACTTTAAAGGTGGAAAGGGTATTGCAGCATCAGCAGGATTAATTTTTGCACTTGCATTTTTTGACTGGAAGTTTTTAGCATTAGGTTTTTGTACGTTTTTTATAGCATTAATAATTACAAAATATGTTTCTTTTAGTTCATTGTGCCTTATGACAGGTTTTTTTATTGAATTTATTGTTTGGGGGCAGCTTGGTATGGTGCATAACCTTGAAAGCCAGGATAAAGTGGAAGCATATATTCTTGTTGGATTTTTGACAGCATTGTCATATATCAGACATAAAGAAAACATAAAGAGACTGATTAACGGAACGGAAAGAAAAATCGGTCAAAAGAAGGAGGCGTAATATGTCTAAAGTAACTGTTTTAGGTGGTGGCGGTTGGGCCATTGCCTTGGCGAAGGTATTAAATGAAAATGGTCATAATGTAACATTATGGTCTGCACTTGAAAGGGAAGTTGAAGCTCTTACAAAAGAAAGAGAAAATAAGGTTGGACTTCCGGGAGTTAAAATTCCTGAGGAAATCAAGATTACGAATGATATTAAAGAAGCTGTAAAGGATTCAAAAATGATAGTTATGGCAGTTGCATCATCTTTTGTAAGAAGTACTTCAGAACTTCTTAAAGATATTGTTCCAGACGGTCAGATTATTGTTGACGTGGCAAAGGGAATTGAAGATGGAACATTCTATACAATGACAGAAGTTATTGAAGATGTAATTCCTACAGTTAATGCTGTAGTTTTATCTGGTCCAAGTCATGCGGAAGAAGTGGGTTTACAGGTTCCTACAGCAGTTGTTGTTGGAGCTAAGACATTTGAAACAGCAAGTTTTGTTCAGAGACTTTTCTCAAATGATTATTTTAGAGCATATACAAGTCCTGACAGAAAGAGCATTGAACTTGGTGGCTCTTTAAAGAATGTTATTGCCCTTGCAGCAGGTATTGCTGACGGTTTAGGATATGGCGATAATACTGAGGCTGCTCTTATGACAAGAGGTATTAAGGAAATAACACAGCTTGGTGTAGCCATGGGTGGTCATTCAAGAACGTTCCATGGTCTTTCTGGAATCGGTGATCTTATTGTTACATGCGGAAGTAAACATTCACGTAACAGAAGAGCAGGTATTCTCATTGGAAAAGGCTATACTTTAGATGAAGCGGTTAAGGAAGTTAATATGGTTGTTGAAGGTGCAGTTTCAGCCAAGGCAGCTCTTGAACTTGCACACAAATATAACGTGGATATGCCTTTGGTAGAAAGTGTTAATCAGGTATTATTTGAAAACAAGCCTGCAAAGGAAGCTATGAGAGATATTATGAAGAGAGATTTAACACATGAATTTCCTGATTTGGTTTGGGAGTAGGATATGAATGATTTAAATGCAAAAAAAGAAGAACTTGTAAAACAGTTTGAAGGTTTGGATTCCACTTTTTCTGAAATAAAAATGCTTATGACTTATTACGAGTGTGCCATTTTGGAAGTAAAAACCAAACTTGATGTTTTAAATAAAGAATTTCAGGCTAACGAGCTTAGAAATCCAATAGAAACAATAAAAACACGTATAAAGTCTCCTGCAAGCATAATGGAGAAATTAGAAAGAAAAGGTTTTGAACTTTCTGTTCAGTCAATAAAGGATAATCTTGATGATGTGGCAGGAATAAGAGTTATCTGTTCTTTTGTAGATGATATATACAAGGTTGCAGATATGCTGACTAATCAGGATGATATTAAGATTTTATCTAAAAAGGATTATATTAGAAATCCAAAGAAGAATGGATATAGAAGTCTTCACCTTGTTGTTGAAATACCTATTTTTCTTTCAAATGAGAAGAAACCAATGCGTGTGGAAGTTCAGATTAGAACAATTGCAATGGACTTTTGGGCAAGTCTTGAGCATGAAATACATTATAAAAAGTTTTCAAATTCAAATGTGGAAGCCGTAAAACAGCTTACGGAATGTGCAGATGTAATTTATGAAACAGATATGAAGATGTTAAAGATTAGAAAAAATCTTTTAGATGAAGAGGATTAGAAAATAAGGAGTTTATTAATGTCAGCCAAGAGAGTTCTTTCACAAAAACATAAAGGCAAAAAAGGATTGGCAGCCTTTTTATTCAGTCGTTTCTTTTTATTCGGCTTAATGGTTGTCCTTCAGGTACTAATGTTTGTATTTTTTGCCTATAATGCGTCTGTAGAAAAAAATCTTAATTATGTAATAATGGTATTACAGTTTGTACTTATTATTTACATTGCAAACGATAAATCGGATCCTACAATGAAACTGGTTTGGATAATGTTTATTATGTTTGTACCGGCTATTGGCTGTATGATGTATCTTTATTTTATGCTTCAACCGGGTTCTCTTATGCTAAAAAAGAGACTTGAACATATTAATCTTAATTCAGGTAAATACTTAGATCCTGACCAGAACATATATAATGAATTACAAATACTGGATAAGCAGGTTTCATCTCTTACAAAATATGTATATGAAAAAACAGGTTGCCCGGTGTACAAAAATACGGATGTTACATATTTAGAAAGTGGAGAGAAAAAATACGGAATCCTTCTTGATGAATTAAAGAAAGCAAAGAATTTTATTTTTCTTGAATACTTTATAATAGAGCAGGGAGAAGTATGGGACTCTGTTCTTGAAGTATTATGTGAAAAGATAAGAGAGGGTGTTGAAGTAAGGGTAATGTATGACGGACTATGTTCCTTGTCTAAACTACCAATAGGATATTTTAAAAAGTTAAGGGAATTAGGTATTAAGTCTAAACCATTTGCGCCTGCAAGACCCTTTTTTACAACACAGCAGAATAACAGAGATCATAGAAAGATTTTGGTTATTGACGGTAAAGTTGCTTTTACAGGTGGAATAAATCTGGCTGATGAGTATATGAACATTGTGGAAAGATTCGGTTACTGGAAAGATACAGGTGTAATGCTTAAGGGAGATGCAGTAAGAAGCTTCACACTTTTGTTCTTACAGATGTGGAATGTTACCGAAAAGAATATTGAAGGTTATAGCAGATATTTAAATATTGCCATACCTACACCTGAAACGTCAGATGGTTATGTAATGGGCTATGGAGATGATCCGTATGGCAAAGAGCGTGTTGGCGAGTCTGTATACTTACATATGATTAATACGGCTACTAAATATCTTCATATAGTATCGCCATATCTGGTTATAGATAATGTTATGATGTCATCATTAAAGTTTGCGGCTAAGCGTGGCGTTGATGTAAAAATTATTATGCCGGGGATCCCCGACAAGGAATATGCTTATTGTCTTGCAAGAACATATTATGCAGAGCTTATAGAGGCAGGAGTTGAAATTTATGAATTTACTCCGGGATTTACTCATGCAAAGATGTTTATTAGTGATGATGAAAAGGCAACAGTAGGAACAATAAATCTAGACTATAGAAGTTTGTTTCTTCATTTTGAGGATGGTTGCTTTATTTACAAAAATAAGGTTATAAATCGAATAGAGGAAGACTATCAGAAGATGCTTAGTGTATCAAAGAGAGTCTCTCTTATGGATTGTAGGAACAGACCTACATATTACAAAATATGTGGAATGCTTTTAAGACTTTTGGCACCGTTAATGTAGGTAATCAAACTTTTAATGTTTAGAAATTTTAATCAATATAAGAAAAACAAAGACAAATATATGGTTTTAGTTAAAAATAAAACTGGTATATTTGTCTTTTTTTCGCATATATATTAATAGTCACATGGGAATAATAAAATATGGGGGTAGGCTATGGACTTTAACGTATACAAAGATATTGAAAAGAGAACTAACGGTGAGATTTACATAGGTGTTGTAGGCCCTGTAAGAACAGGAAAATCTACTTTTATTAAGAATTTTATGGATATTGCAGTTGTGCCTAATATAAAAGATGAGAATGAAGTGAGAAGAACCATGGATGAACTTCCACAATCTTCAGCAGGAAAATGCCGAGAAATGTGCCCAGGATCCCCCCCAGGCCGCCGGTCATGGAGGTGCCGCCGATGACCG
>OLRA01004660.1_pt1 | contig 10639 bp, 10 predicted proteins | sample 1673011 | NCBI WGS metagenome assembly OLRA01 (sample SAMEA3136746, study PRJEB25190) | human gut metagenome | reverse complement strand
TTTTATATTCTTATTTTATCACAAATTAAGCTAACATAGTCTTATCTTTATATACTTTATAATCTCATTTTTACATGAGGAATACCAACTTCATCATAAACATCTGATATTTCTTTAAACCCTAAAGATTTATATAAATCTTTTATGTAATATTGAGCTGATAAAGTTATATGTTCTTCATTAAGGTTATTAGTTATAAACTCAATAGAGTTCATCATTAATTTTTTAGCTAACCCATTTCTTCTATAATTTTTATTTACAAGTACTCTTCCAATAGAAGTATCTTCATAGCTACTATATTCTTTAGGTATTATCCTTGCATATGATGTAATGGTATTATTATCTAAAGAAAAAATATGATAACATTTTTTATCAATATCATCAAAATCATTTTCCTGGGTAATTTTTTGTTCACATGCAAAAACTTCATATCTAGCTTTAGCTATTTCAAAAAACTCATCTACACTCAAATCTTTAAAGTGTTTTATTACAAACATTGATTATCCTCCTTTTATACTTTTTATAAGTTTTATTATAGCATTTTAAAATAAGAATATTAATAGATTAAAAAGCAGATATACAAAATATAGTATAATTTAAAGTACTTATAAAGATAATGAAGGGATAAAGAAGTTTAGATAGAATTTATACTTTTATATAAGACATATTATACATCAAGTTAAACTACATGTAGCTAAATGGAATGAAAAAGCAGTAATGCTTTATGAAAAGAATGGGCTTAAAGTTATAAAAGTAGAGAAAATTAGATAATTATAGTTTTTTATCAAAGCTACTTGATAGTTAGATTTCTAATTAGATTTTATTATAAAGAAATGTTATAAGTATTAATTAATAAGATTTGGAGATGTTTAACTTGAATGATACTAAAAAAATGACAGAAGCTGCACTTATGTCTGCTTTATTTGTTGTAGGAACGATATTCTTTGTATCCACTGGACTTGGGTATACATTTTATTTAGATTTTATAGTACCAATATTTTTTGTTGTAATATGCTTAAAATGTAATTTTAAATATAGCGTATTAGCAGGTGTAACTTCACTTGTAATAGTAGGTTTAGTATTAGGTAATATTGGGACAGCTATTTGGGCAAGTCAAAGTGTTATTCTAGGAATAATATGTGGTGTTCTTTTGCAAAATAATACAACTATAATGGATGACTTAGTATATGGATCTATACTATCTGTACTTTTAATGGTATTTATAGATATATATGCTTCAAAGTTAATCGGCTATAGCTTTATGCAGGAATTTAAGGGATATATAAAATTTTTAAATAATAAAGAAGTTGCAAATACAATTTATTACTTACTAATTGCAATGTTTCCACTTGGAATGATGTTTAGTGTATATTATTTAGGATTAATATTTAGTAATAAATTAAAAATATTAAAATCTAACGCTAAAAGAAAGTATAATATTATTAGAAATTTTAGAACATATTCTAGGTTTATATCTTGTTCAAAAAAAGTATTTTATGGATGTTCATTATATTTATTAAGTTATGAAATATTTAGATTTACGAATATAGAAATAAATAATACATACTTAATAACTATATTTACATGCGTTAGCTATTTATGTGCTTATTTTATAATTAGAGATGGATATACTGTAATTCAAAATTATATACTATCAAAATATCAAAAAGTATCTTATGCAAGATATATGTCATTAGTAACAATATTAATATTAGTATTAGCACTAAAAATAGCTATTTTATTTATAATATTATTTAATATTGTATTAGATAAAAGAATAGATATAAGAGTAAGGCAAAATTATATATTAGATAATTTAATGAATTAGCATTAGGGAAAGTTAAGAATTACAAGATAATAATATAACATTTGAAAATTTTTTACCAAAATAAATTATATTATAGGTTGACAAAATTATTACATATTAATATAATGAAGTAAATATAATAATTATTTATAATGCTATGAAAAGAATAAGTAAGATTAATGTAGTCTTTCAGAGAGTTTCCGGTTGGTGAAAGGAAATAGATAAGTTAATTTGAATACATCTTAGAGCAGTAATCCCCAAAGATAACAACTAGTAGGGATTAACGTATTGGCACACGTTACAGTGCTAAAGTATAACCAAATTTTGGCGTACTTATTAAGGTCAATATTGTGAGATATTGATGAACTAAGGTGGTAACACGTAAGCAATGCTTTCGTCCTTTATATAGGGATGAGAGCTTTTTTTATATTAAAAATAATTATAAGGAGTGAATATCAATGACTATGACGGTATACGATGAATTAGTTGCTAGAGGATTAGTTGCTCAAGTAACTGATGAAGATGAATTAAAAGAACTTATAAACACAGGTAAAGCAGTATTTTATATAGGATTTGATGCTACTGCAGATAGTTTACATGTTGGTCACTTTATGGCTTTATGTTTAATGAAGAGATTACAAATGGCTGGAAACAAACCAATAGCACTTGTAGGTGGAGGAACTACTATGATAGGTGATCCATCTGGAAGAACAGATATGAGAAAAATGTTAACTCCAGAACAAATAAACTACAACTGCGAATGTTTCAAAAAACAAATGAGTAAATTCATAGAATTTGGTGAAGATAAAGCTTTATTAGTTAATAATGCAGAATGGTTATTAGATTTAAATTATGTAGATTTATTAAGAGAAGTAGGAGCACACTTCAGTGTTAACAGAATGCTTACTTTCGAATGCTACAAAAACAGAATGGAAAGAGGACTTACTTTCTTAGAATTTAACTACATGATAATGCAAGCATATGACTTCTATCATTTATATGAAAAATACGGATGTCAAATGCAATTAGGTGGAAATGACCAATGGGCTAATATGCTTGCTGGTACAGAGTTAATAAGAAAGAAATTAGGAGAAAATGCTTATGCATTAACTATAACTTTACTTCTTAACTCAGAAGGAAACAAAATGGGTAAAACAGCTAACGGTGCAGTATGGCTAGACCCTAATAAAACTTCTCCATTTGAATTCTATCAATACTGGAGAAATGTTGGAGATGCAGATGTATTTAAATGCATGCGTATGTTAACATTCTTATCATTAGAAGAAATAGAAGCAATGGAAAAATGGGAAGACAATAGAATAAACGAAGCTAAAGAAGTTTTAGCATTCGAATTAACTAAACTTGTTCATGGTGAAGAAGAAGCTACAAAAGCACAAGCTAGTGCAAGAGCATTATTTACAGGAGGAGCATCTGAACATATGCCAACTACTGAATTAACTGATGAAGACTTAACAGATGGACAAATAGATATAATATCTTTATTAGTTAAAGGTGGTCTTGCTCCAACTAGATCAGAAGCTAGACGTAATGTAGAGCAAGGTGGAGTAACTGCAGATGGTGAAAAAGTAACTGATTTCAAAGCTGTATTTGCAAGAGAAGTATTAGAAGGTGATGGAATAGTTGTTAAACGTGGAAAGAAAAAATTCCAAAGAATAGTTGTTAAATAAATTTAAATAGATAATTTATATAAAAATAACAGTAACTAGATAATTATAGTTACTGTTATTTTCGCATATACTAACACAATGTAAACAATACAAAAACCTAGTAATTTATTTGAAAAAATGATATATTATAGATGTTAAGAATACGATTGAATTATAAATTATTTGAAAAAAGATACATATTAATAGTAACAATAATAAGAAAATTTACTGAAATGGAGTGAAAATATGAACTTTAAAGCTATAATTCTTGCTGCTGGAAAAGGTACAAGAATGAAATCAAAATATCCAAAAGTTGTTCATAAAGTATGCGGAAAAGAAATGGTAAATCATATTATAGATGTATCAAAAAAATCTGGGGTTAAGGATATAGTTACTATATTAGGTCACGAATCGGAAGTAGTAAAAAATATATTACCAGAAGATACTATGATTGCTATGCAGACAGAACAATTGGGGACAGGTCATGCTGTCAAAATGGCAAAAGAATACATAAACGATGAAGACACGATAGTAATCTTATGTGGAGATACTCCTCTTATAAAAGAAGATACTTTAAAGAGATTATTTGATTATCATATAGAAAATAAATATACAGCTACAGTTTTAACTACAGTAGTAGAAAATCCAACTGGATACGGAAGAGTAATCAGAGATGAAAATGGAGATGTATTAAAAATTGTAGAACAAAAAGATGGAACACCAAAAGAATTAGAAACAAAGGAAATAAATTCAGGAATATACTGTTTCAAAGGTGAAATGCTTAGACAGTCTTTAGATTTACTTGATAATAATAATGCTCAAGGTGAATATTATTTAACAGATACAATAAAAATATTAAGAGATAAAGGTTTCAAAGTTGGAGCATATAATGGTTCTACAATAGAAGAACTAATGGGAGTTAACTCTAGACTTGAACTATCTAAAGCAGAAACTTTAATGAGAAAAAGAATAAATGAGTTCCATTTAATAAATGGAGTTACAATAATAGATACAGCATCTACTTACATAGAAGCTAATGCTGAAATAGGATCAGATACAATTATTTATCCAGGGGTTATGATTCATGGAAACACTAAAATAGGAAATGAGTGTATTATAGGAATGAACTGTTCTATAACAAATTCAACTATAGGAAATAATACAGAAATCAAAAACTCTACAATAATAGATTCAACTGTTGGGGAAAATACTATAGTTGGACCATATGCTTATTTAAGACCAAAAAGTAACATAGGAAATCATGTGAAAATAGGAGATTTCGTAGAAGTTAAGAATGCTACTATAGAAGATAATTCTAAGGCATCTCATCTTTCATATATAGGAGATGCTCATGTTGGCAAAAATGTCAACATAGGATGTGGGGTAGTATTTGTAAATTATGATGGAAAAAATAAATTCAAATCAGTAGTTAAGGATGGCGCATTTATAGGTTCAAACTCAAATCTAGTTGCACCAGTAACTGTTGAAGAAAAGGGATATATTGCTACAGGTTCTACAATAACTGATGATGTATCTGAGGGAGCTTTAGCTATAGCTAGAGCAAGACACGTATTAAAAGAAGGTTGGGTAGCAAAAAAAGAAAAAAAAGATAACACTAAATAGCTAATTATTAGTTTATAAAAAACACTTAATAACATTTATATAATTTTCAGGAGGACAAGTAATGAACACTAGCGGAAGCGAGATAAAAATTATTGCAGGTAATTCAAATATGGAGCTTGCTCAAAAAATCGCAGATTATATAGGAGTAAATGTAGCAAATTGCCAAGTCACTACATTTAGCGATGGAGAGATAAGTGTAAATATAAATGAAACCGTAAGAGGTTGTGATGTATTCGTAGTTCAATCTACTAATAACCCAGTTAATGAAAACTTAATGGAGTTATTAATAATGATAGATGCCTTAAGAAGAGCATCAGCAGGAAGAATAACAGCCGTTATACCTTATTATGGATATGCTAGACAAGATAGAAAAGCTAAGGCAAGAGATCCAATCACAGCTAAATTAGTAGCAAATTTAATAACAGCAGCAGGGGCAGATAGAGTATTAACAATGGATCTACATGCAGCACAAATACAAGGATATTTTGATATACCATTAGATCATCTTTTAGGAGGAAGTTTATTAGCTAACTACTTCAATAAGAAAAATATAGAAGATTTAGTAGTAGTATCACCAGACCTTGGAAGTGTAACTAGATCTAGAAAATTTGCTAATCAGTTAGATGGAGAAGTTCCACTAGCTATAATAGATAAAAGAAGACCTAAAGCTAATGTTTGTGAAGTAATGAATCTTATAGGTGATGTAAATGGGAAAAATGTTATCATGTTAGATGATATGATAGATACTGCAGGAACTATAACTAATGCCGCTAATGCATTAAAAGAGTTTGGTGCAAAAGACATATATGCTTGTTGTACTCATGCAGTTTTATCTGGACCAGCTATAGAAAGAATAGAAAACTCAGCAATTAGTGAGTTAATTGTTCTGGATACTATAAGACTTCCTAAAGAAAAAGAAATTGATAAGATAAAAGTATTAACAGTGGCAGAAATGTTTGGAGAAGCTATTAAGAAGATATTCTCTAATGAATCTGTAAGTGTTTTATTTTAATTAGTATTTACATGTGAGATATCAATCGTGAGATTGATATCTCTTTTTTTATTGTAAATGTTATTAATTTTTTAATTCATGATGTTTATAAAAATATTATCATGGATAGAATATAAATATTTATTAATAAATAAAAAAGAGGTAAGAAATGAATATATTTAATTTATTAAAAGAGGCAATAGATTTAGGTGCTTCAGATATACATATCACAACAAACTCACCGCCAATAGCTAGGATTAAGGGAAAATTAATAAATTTATCAAATGATATAATAACAAAAGAAATTGCGAAAGATTTAACTAAACAAATTGCAAAAAAAGAACGATTTCAAAAGATAGAAGTTATGGGAGAAGTAGATTTTTCAGTATCATTAGATAATGGGGCTCGTTTTAGAGTAAATGCCTATAAACAAAAAGGAGATTATGCCTTAGCTATCAGAGTTATAAACATAATTATACCAAGTTTTGAGGAACTAAATCTTCCACTAAGCATATCAACTTTTACACAAAAGAATAAAGGATTAGTTTTAGTAACTGGGCCAACAGGAAGTGGTAAGTCTACAACCTTAGCTAGTTTAATAGATATGATAAATAAAAATAGACAAACTCATATAATAACCTTAGAAGACCCTATAGAGTATGTTCATAATCACAAAAAAAGTATTGTAAATCAAAGAGAAATAGGAAGTGATTCTAAGTCATTCCAGTCAGCGCTTAGGGCAACATTACGTCAAGATCCTGATGTAATACTAATAGGAGAAATGAGAGATACAGAGACTATTTCTATAGCTTTAACAGCGGCCGAAACAGGACATCTTGTTTTTTCAACATTACATACAATAGGTGCAGCTAAAACTATAGATAGAATAGTCGACAGTTTTCCATCAAATCAACAGCAACAAATAAGAACTCAATTATCAACTGTTTGTGAGGGAATCATATCACAACAACTATTACTAACTAAAGATGGAAGTAAAAGAATAGCAGCTATAGAAGTTATGATATGTACGCCAGCTATTAGAAATTTAATCAAAGATAATAAGAGTTATCAAATTCAAAATGCCATGCAAACTGGTTTAAGTAAAGGTATGCATACTATGGACCAAGACTTAATTAAACTTTATAATGAAGGAAAAATTTCAAAGGAAATGGCCCTTAGTAGATGTAGTGACTACGATTATGTTGATAAATCTCTTGGAAGGTATACATAATAATATTAAATAGGAGTAATTAACAATGAAAATTTTTATAAACATGTATGTATTTGTAGTTGGTATGATATTTGGTAGTTTTTTCAATGTATGCATATTTAGAATACCCAAAAAGCAATCCATATTAAATCCACCATCTCATTGTCCAAACTGCAAAACTAGATTAAAACCTAAGGATTTAGTTCCAATACTTAGCTATTTATTGTCAGGAAAAAAATGCAGATATTGCAATATAAAAATATCAAGAAGATATGCTTTAGTAGAATTATTAACAGGTATATTGTTTTTACTCGTATATAACAAGTATTTGATAGACATAGCAACAATTAATTTTTTAGTTTTAATATCATTATTGATAATTATTACATTTATAGATATAGACCACTATATAATACCAGATGAAATAATTATAATAGGTTCAGTATTTGCTATTATATTTAATTTAGTATTTAAAATAATTACAATAGAAGAAAGTTTACTAGGAGCGCTAATTTGTGGTGGAATAGTTTTAATTTTAGTACGTATAATAGAATTTATAGTAAAAAAAGAAGTAATGGGTGATGGAGATATAAAACTTTTTGCCATGATAGGTTTATTTTTAGGTGTGAAAAATAGTTTATTAGTAGCTTTATTGAGTGTATACATAGGCGCTATTTTTGGAATTATAAGTATAGTTTATAATAAAATAAAAAAGCAAGAATACAACTCAGTGATTCCATATGGACCTTTTATTTCTATATCAACATTGACTGTAATGTTATATGGAAAAAATATTATAAATTGGTATTTGAATTTTATCTAACCAAACGATAATTATTTGATTTAAATTTATCATATAAAAATAAATTTAGGGAGATGACTTTTTTGTTACCTCCCTTTAAATATGTATAAAACTTGAACTAAAAAACTATAATATTAAATATTTAAAGGTAAAAGGAAAAATCTCAAAGAAAGTAGTATTTAATATTGGGGAATTAAAACCTTACTATTATAAAAAATAATCATGATATATTTAGTAATTTTGATAGTTTTTATAATTTTATCCTTTCTTTCAGAAAAAATTATTTACAAATTAGATAATAGCTTGGATAAAAATTTAATCAATAAAGTGTTAATATTTTTACCAAACATGATAATACCTATTTTAATATATAATAAGTATGAAACAAGTATGCAAACTTTAAGTTACATGATGCTTGTACCATTTTTGATAATAATTTCCATAATGGATTTTAGAACAATTTACGTATATGATATCGTAATACTTAGTGGTATAATTATGCAGAGTGTTATTTTATTATTAAGTAAAGAATTAAGAATGGGCTTAATGGGTAATATAAAAGGATTATGTATAGGTGCTATTTTATCTTATTTTTTGGCTAAAATAACAAAATCTCTAGGAGATGGCGATATATTATTTTATGGACTTTGTGCTTTTGTTTTAGGGAAAAAATACTGCCTATATCTTATATTTTTATCTTTTATAGTTGGAAGTATTTATGGGATTTTTATACTTTTAACAAGAAAAAAATCAATAAAATCAGAGATTCCTTTTACACCATTTATATCTTTAGCAACAATTTTAATAATTTTGACACAAGATAATATAATTAATTTGTATTTTGACATTCTAAGCAAAAATTTATAAAGGAGGAGAATAATGTATATAATAGTAGGTCTGGGGAATCCAGGAAAACAATATGAAAATACAAGACATAACGTTGGTTTTAATATAATAGATATTTTAGCAGATGAATATGGTATAAGTGTAAATAAAATGAAGTACAAAGCTTTAATAGGAGAAGGTAGAGTTGGAACTGAAAAGGTGGTTTTAGTAAAACCAGTAACTTATATGAATCTTAGTGGTGAATCTTTAGCTGAAATATATAATTTTTATAAAGTTGATACAAGTAATATAGTAGTAATATATGATGATATAGATTTAGATGTTGGAAAAATAAGAATAAGAAAAAAAGGTAGTGGTGGAACTCATAACGGAATGAGATCTATTGTTAAATGTTTAGGAACGACAGATTTTCCAAGGGTTAGAGTTGGAGTATCTAAGCCAGAACCAGGTAGGGATTTAGCTAATTTTGTTCTTTCAAGATTTAGTAAAGATGAAGAAGTAGATTTAAAAGATGGATTTGATAAAGCTGTTAAAGCCATAGATTGTATCATTAGAGAAGATATAGACTTATCCATGAATAAATTTAATGGAAAATAATTAGGAGGTCTATTATGAAGGATGTATTATTATATCCTTTGCAGAATTTAAATGAATATAAGGAAATTTTAAGCTATATAAAAGAAAGCGATGGAGCAGCGCTAATTAATGGACTACTTCCTATGCAAAAACCTCATATAGCTTATTCCTTATTTAAAGAATTAAAAAAGCAAATCCTTTTTATTGCTAATAGCGATTTAGAAGCTAAGAAGGTTTATGAGGAATTGGATGGCTATATTAAAGGTAAAGTAGAATATTTATCAAGCCAAGATATTCATTTTTATCATTTAGATGCAAAGGACAGAAGTGAAGAAGCCAAAAAATTAAAAACTTTATTTAAATTAACTAAAGAAGAAAAAATTGTAGTTGTAACTTCCATTGAAGCTATTTTAAGAAAATATATACCAAAAAAGGTATTACTAGACAATGTTATAACTTATAAAATTGGAGACATTGTTGATATAGAAAAATTAACTGATACCCTAGTAAAATTAGGTTATGAAAGAGTTTCAAAAATCGAAGGGTTTGGTCAATTTAGTATAAGAGGTGGAATCATAGATATTTTTTCTCTGGAGTACACTAACCCTATTCGTATGGAATTATTTGATGATGAGATAGATTCTATACGAACTTTTGAGGTGTTCTCACAAATGTCTATTGATAAAATTAAGAAGTTTTCTATTTCACCATCAAGAGAATTCATATATCCTGATAAATTGGATAAAATAGTGAAAAATCTTAAAAAAGAAATTAATGAAAATACATCAGAGGATGTACTCTCTAATATTGATAAAATAAGCAGTAAAACTTACTTTGAAGGAATAGAAAATTATATTGATTATATTTATCCTGAAGAAAATAAAAGTATTTTTACGTATTTAAATGAAGATGCCATAATATTTACTCAAGATATTACGAGACTAAAGGAAAAATGTGAAAACTATTTTAATGAATTTAAGGATAATTATAAATATATAATTAATAAAAATGAACTACTTGACTATGGAATTTTTTAGAGGAACATGTTAAAAGGTTAAATAATGCAATTGAAGCTCTAAATATTGGAGAAAAAATTGAAATTGAAGAAGTACGTAGT
>OLRA01004657.1_pt1 | contig 10650 bp, 6 predicted proteins | sample 1673011 | NCBI WGS metagenome assembly OLRA01 (sample SAMEA3136746, study PRJEB25190) | human gut metagenome | reverse complement strand
ATGGAGCCGTGGGACGGTCCTGCCTCCATTGTATTTTCTGACGGTGATCTGGTCGGTGCGGTTCTTGACCGTAACGGTCTGCGTCCATCCCGTTATTATGTATTAAAGAGCGGGGATGTGATCCTGGCTTCCGAGGTCGGCGTTCTGGAAGTACCGGAAGAAGAAATCGTGTTAAAAGAGCGTCTGCACCCTGGAAAGATGCTGTTAGTCGATACTGTAAAAGGAAAAATCTATCAGGATGAAGAACTGAAAGAAATCTATGCGACCAAACAGCCGTATGGTGAATGGCTCGACAGCAATCTGGTAGAATTGAAAGAACTGAAGATCCCGAACAAACATGTGGAAGAATACGGTAAAGAGCAGAGAAAACAGCTGCAGAAAGCATTCGGCTATACCTATGAAGAATATAAGAATTCTATCCGTACCATGGCATTGAACGGCGGAGAGTCAATTGCAGCCATGGGTGTGGATACACCACTGGCAGTACTTTCTGAAAAACAGAGACCGTTATTCGATTACTTCAAACAGTTATTTGCCCAGGTAACCAACCCGCCGATCGATGCGATACGTGAGGAGATCGTCACCAGCACCACGATCTATGTAGGTAAAAAAGGTAATCTGCTGGAGGAAAAACCGGAAAACTGCCAGGTATTAAAGATCAACAATCCGATCCTGACCAATACGGATATGCTGAAGATCAAACAGATGCACAAACCGGGATTCAAGGTAGCAGTTGTTCCGATTACCTATTATAAGAGTACGAAACTGGAACGCGCGATCGATCGTCTGTTTGTGGAAGTGGATAAAGCATACAAAGACGGTGCCAATATTCTGGTTCTTTCCGACCGAGGTGTGGATGAAAACCATGTGCCGATTCCGTCCCTGTTAGCGGTATCTGCCGTACATCAGCATCTGGTCAATACAAAGAAACAGACATCTCTGGCCCTGATCCTGGAGTCCGGGGAACCGAGAGAAGTCCATCATTTTGCAACACTGTTAGGTTATGGTGCCTGTGCAGTCAACCCATATCTGGCCCAGGACAGTATCCGGGAACTGATCGAAGAGGGACTGCTTGACAAAGATTATTATGCCGCAGTGGATGATTACAATGCAGCAATCCTGCATGGTATCGTAAAGATTGCTTCCAAGATGGGTATTTCCACTATTCAGTCTTACCAGGGTGCGAAGATTTTTGAAGCCATCGGTATCTCTCAGAAAGTTATCGACAAATATTTCTCCGGAACCGTCAGCCGCGTGGGTGGTATCACTATGGAAGATATCGCAAAACAGGTGGATGAGAAACATTCTCAGGCATTTGACCCGCTGGGACTGGCCAGTGATCTGACACTGGACAGCCTTGGAAAACATAAAAGAAGAAGCGGTGGAGAAGAACACCGTTACAATCCACAGACCATTCATATGCTTCAGCAGTCCACCTGGACCGGAAGCTATGATATGTTCAAACAGTATACTGCAATGGTAGACGAAGAACAGAGCGGCTATCTGAGAAGTCTGATGGACTTTAATTATCCGGAAAATGGTGTGCCGATCGACGAAGTAGAAAGCGTGGATGAGATCGTAAAACGATTCAAAACAGGTGCGATGTCCTATGGTTCTATTTCTCAGGAAGCCCATGAGACACTGGCAATCGCCATGAATCATCTCCATGGAAAATCCAATACCGGTGAAGGCGGTGAAAGTGATGACAGACTGGATTCCGCAGGAAGCGATAATGACAGATGTTCTGCAATCAAACAGGTAGCATCCGGTCGTTTTGGTGTTACCAGCCGATATCTGGTAAGTGCAAGGGAGATTCAGATTAAGATGGCACAGGGTGCAAAACCCGGTGAAGGCGGACATCTTCCGGCGAAAAAAGTATATCCGTGGATCGCAAAGACCAGACATTCCACACCGGGTGTGAGTCTGATCTCCCCGCCACCACATCATGATATTTATTCGATTGAAGACCTGGCACAGCTGATCTACGATCTGAAAAACGCAAATAAATACGCAGGAATCTCCGTAAAACTGGTTTCAGAAGCAGGTGTTGGTACGGTTGCGGCAGGTGTTGCCAAAGCCGGTGCACAGGTTATCCTGATCTCCGGATACGACGGAGGTACCGGAGCCGCTCCGGAAAGCTCTATCCACAACGCAGGTCTTCCATGGGAGATGGGACTCGCAGAGACCCATCAGACCTTGTTACAGAATGGTCTGAGAAACCGTGTCCGGATCGAGACAGACGGTAAACTGATGAGCGGCCGTGATGTGGCTATCGCAGCACTGCTCGGTGCGGAAGAGTTCGGTTTTGCAACCGCTCCGCTGGTAACCATGGGCTGCGTGATGATGAGAGTCTGCAACCTGGATACCTGCCCGGTAGGTGTGGCTACCCAGAATCCGGAACTGAGAAAACGCTTCAAAGGAAAACCGGAATACGTAGAGAACTTCATGCGCTTTATCGCTCAGGAGCTGCGGGAATATATGGCAAAACTGGGTGTTCGCACGATCGATGAGATGGTAGGAAGAAGTGACCTTCTGAAAGTAAAAGAAGACGCAAAAACACCGATGGCAGCAAAGATGGATCTGTCTCAGATCCTGTACAATCCATATGCGGGAGAAAAAGAGAGTGTTACGTTCAGTCCGGAAAAAGTATACGATTTCCAGCTGGAAAAAACGCTGGATGAGAAAGTACTGTTAAAGAAACTGGAGAAATCCGTAGAGAAGGGAACGAAAGCTTCTCTGGATCTGAAAGTCGGCAACACCGACCGTTCCTTCGGTACGATCCTCGGTGCAGAGATCACCCGTCAGCACAAAGACGGACTGCCGGAGGACACTATTACCATCAACTGTACCGGTGCCGGCGGACAGAGCTTCGGAGCATTTATCCCGAAAGGACTGACACTGCGCCTGTGCGGTGATACCAACGATTATTATGGAAAAGGACTTTCCGGTGGAAAACTGGTTGTATTCCCGCCGAAGAACAGAGGATACAAAGCAGAAGAGAATATCATCGCCGGTAACGTAGCCCTGTATGGAGCCACCAGCGGTAAAGTATTTATCAATGGTGTGGCAGGGGAACGTTTTGCAGTCCGTAACTCCGGAGCTTACGCAGTTGTAGAGGGTGTGGGAGAACATGGATGTGAATATATGACCGGTGGCCGCGTGGTCGTTCTTGGTAAGACAGGAAAGAACTTTGCAGCAGGTATGAGCGGTGGTATCGCTTATGTACTCGATGAGAACAGCCATCTGTATCGGAATCTGAACAAAGATATGATTTCCATTGAAAAAGTGGAAAACAAATACGATATCAAAGAACTGAAAGAACTGATCGAGGAACATGTGGAAGCCACAGGATCCGAGAGAGGTGCGTTGATTCTGGAGCATTTCCAGGAGTATCTGCCCAAATTCAAAAAGATCATCCCGAATGATTTCAAGAAGATGATCGCTCTTTCTGCAAAGCTGGAAGAGAAAGGAATGAGCACAGAGCAGGCACAGATGGAAGCATTCTATGAGAGTTTCCAGACCAAATCGACGGAGGAGTAAGAGAAATGGGAAAAGCGACAGGATTTTTGGAATATGAAAGAAAAAATGCAGCAGTAGAGGAACCTTTGAAACGAATCCGTCATTTTAACGAATTCCGTACTCCGCTGCCTTTAGAAGAACAGCAGAAACAGGGAGCACGCTGTATGGAGTGTGGCGTTCCTTTCTGCCAGAACGGAGCCATGTTAGCCGGCATGGCTTCCGGCTGTCCGTTGCATAATCTGGTACCGGAAACCAATGATCTGGTGTACAGTGGCAACTGGAAACAGGCCTATGAAAGACTTACAAAAACACATAGTTTTCCGGAGTTTACCAGTCGTGTCTGCCCTGCACTCTGCGAGGCGGCATGTACCTGTAATCTGAACGGAAAACCGGTATCCACAAAGGAAAATGAGCGTGCCATCATCGAACATGCTTACGAGATGGGCTGGGTACAGCCACAGACTCCGAAGATCCGTACCGGAAAGAAAGTGGCGGTAGTAGGAAGTGGTCCTTCCGGACTGGCAGCAGCGCAGCAGTTAAACCGCAGAGGACACAGTGTGACCGTTTTCGAACGCCATGACCGGATCGGTGGACTGCTCCGTTATGGTATTCCTAACATGAAGCTGGATAAAAAGATTCTGGATCGCAGAATCGAGCTGATGAAAGCCGAAGGTGTGGAATTTAAGACCGGTGTGGATGTGGGAAAAGATATCATGGCAGAAGAACTGAAAAGACAGTTTGACCGTGTGATCCTGGCATGCGGAGCTTCCAACCCCAGAGATATCAATGTGCCGGGAAGAGAGAGTGGCAATATTTACTTCGCAGTGGAATATCTTTCTTCTGTAACCAAGAGCCTGCTGGATTCAGGATTTGCAGATGGAAAGGCAATCTCTGCAAAAGGAAAACACGTGTTAGTCATCGGTGGTGGTGATACCGGTAACGACTGTGTGGGTACCGCTGTCCGCCAGGGAGCAAAATCCGTCACACAGCTGGAGATGATGCCAAAACCGTCCGTGGAGCGACTGCCATCCAACCCGTGGCCGGAGTGGCCGAAGGTACTGAAAACTGATTACGGTCAGGAAGAAGCTATCGCAGTCTTCGGTCAGGATCCGCGAATCTATAAAACAACGGTAAAAGAATTCCAGAAAGACAAAAACGGAAACGTGAAAAAAGCAGTGATTGTCAGCCTGGAGCCTAAAAAAGATGAAAAGAGCGGACGTATGATGATGGTTCCCGTTGAGGGAAGTGAGAAAGTTATAGATGCGCAGCTGGTATTGATCGCAGCCGGTTTTCTGGGAAGCCAGAAATACGTCACCGATACCTTCAAAATCGATCTGAACCCGAGAACCAATGTTCTGACAAAACCGGACGAATACGAAACCAGCGTTTCGGGTGTTTTCACCGCCGGTGATATGCACCGCGGTCAGTCACTGGTTGTATGGGCTATCCGGGAAGGAAGAGAGGCAGCGAAAGCCGTGGATCGATCCCTGATGGGATATACAAACCTGTAAAATTTTTAATGAAGTATTGACAAGAGAAAGTCCGATTGCTATAATACGGAACATAAAAGGCAAGGGCGTCTTATCCGGAGGGAAAACTCTGGATAAGGTCGCCCTTTTTGAGTTGTAAAAAACGTAACTGTTCAGCAGACAGTAACGTGAAACTGCCGAACAGTTGCAATAGCATCCTTTGGAGTGACAGAACGTAACTGATAATATATGCGTAAGAAAAAGGAGAACAATATGGAGAATTATAGTAAATCGGAGATTCTGCAGATGGTGGAGGAAGAAGATGTAGAATTCATCCGCCTGCAGTTTACAGATATGTTTGGAGTATTAAAAAATGTGGCAATCCCGAGCAGCAGACTGATCAAAGCTATGGAAAACCGTTGTACCATCGATACCGCATCCCTGGATGGATTTACCGGTGGGGAAGAATGTGATCTGTATCTGAAACCGGATCTGAGCACGTTTTCCATTCTGCCATGGAGACCCCAGCAGGGGAAGGTTGCTCGTTTTCTCTGTGATGTGTGCAGAGAAGATGGCACAGAGATTGAGGACAGTCCGAGATCTATTTTAAAAAGAGTAGTAAAAAAGGCACAGGAAAAAGGGTACACACTGAAGGTCAATCCGGAGTGCGAATTCTTCCTGTTTCATACCGATGACAATGGAATGCCAACCACGCTGACGCATGAAAAGGCCGGTTATCTGGATACTTCCCCTATTGATCTGGGAGAAAATACGAGAAGAGATATCATTCTTACATTAGAAGAGATGGGATATGAGATCGATTCCTCCCATCATGAGATTTCTCCGGCACAGCATGAAATTGATTTTACTTATGAAAATGCGATGGCCACTGCAGATAAGATCATGACTTTTAAGATGGCAGTCCGTACAATTGCAAAACGTTACGGTCTTCATGCAACTTTTATGCCGAAACCACGGGCAGAAGTTAATGGTTCCGGCATGCATCTGAACATGCGGCTGTTGAAAGACGGAAAGAATATATTCAAAGGTGAGGATGGAGCATTAAGTGCAGAAGGTGAAGCTTTTCTTGCGGGTATCCTGTATCATATACAGGGTATGACTGCGGTAATGAATCCACTGGTGAATTCTTATAAACGGCTGGTTCCCGGATTCGAGGCACCTTCAGAAGTGACCTGGTCAAGAACACAGAGAAATGCACTGGTCCATGTGAGAAAAGAACGTGGTGGAGAAGTGAATCTGGAACTTCGCAGTCCGGACTCCGCGTCCAATCCGTATCTGGTATTTGCCCTATGTCTGGCAGCAGGTATGGAAGGTATTGAAAAAGGATTGCAGGTTCCGGAAGAACTTACCAAGGATATCCGGAAACTGAATGAAGAAGAGAAAAAACTTCTTGGAATCCAGATGCTGCCGGAAAATCTTGGGGAGGCCATTAAAGCCATGGGACAGGATACTCTTGTATCAAAAGTTCTGGGAGAAACATACCGTAAAGGATATATGAAGGCCAAACGAAAAGAATGGAAAGATTATCTGGAACAGGTGTCCGAATGGGAACTGAACCGGTATCTTTATCGCGTATAGATAAGGGAGGCAGCTGATGAGTGTGGTGGTAATCGTCTTACCAAAGATGGAAGACGCAAAGAAAATCCGTAAGATCCTGATGGGACATGGATTTCCACAGGTATTTGCTTATGCTACCGCTTCCGCTGCTCTTTCGGAGATCAGGGAACATGAGTCGGGAATGGTGATCAGCGGGTATCATCTGAAAGATATGTATTATACGGAACTCGCTGACAGCCTTCCTCCTCACTTCGAACTGGTTCTTCTGGGATCTGCCAGTACTGTCAGTGCGGCAGACACCGGAATCTTATCTCTTACCACACCGTTAAAGGTCTATGATCTGGTCAATACTGCAGAGATGGTACTGCACCAGATGGAACGGATGGCAAAGAAAGCCAGAAAGCCGAAACGGCGCAGTGAACGGGAAGACAATTATATAAAAAATGCGAAAGTACTTTTAATGGAACGTAATCATCTGAGTGAAGAGGAGGCTCATCGCTATATTCAAAAAAACAGCATGGATAATGGAACCAACATGGTAGAGACAGCACAGATGATCCTGACCTTGCTGTTTGAAGAAGGCTGACGGAAATTGCATGAAAAGGAGAATGTGATATGGAATTCATTACAGGATTAAAACAACAGGAAGAAGCAGAATTAGAAGATCTGCTGAAAGCAGAGGAAGGAACAACGATTATTCTGGAAGGGGCAGTGCACAGCATCCGTGATATGGGTGAAATCGCATTTGTGATTTTGAGAAAAAGAGAAGGACTGATCCAGACCGTATGGGAAGAAGGAAAGACAGATATGGAACTTTCTGAGATCAGAGAGGGAGATTACATCCATGTGACCGGTCAGATCAAAGACGAAGAGCGGGCTCCCCATGGGAAAGAAGTACGGCTGTCCACCATCCGTCACCTGTCTCACGTATCCTGTCCATTGCCACTTCCCATTGACAAATGGAAATTAAACACTTCTCTGGAAGCAAAATTAGACCGTCGCTCCCTTTCTTTGAGAAATATCAGAGAACGGGCAAGATTCCGTATTCAGGAAGGAATCGTTCGAGGCTTTCGTGATTTCCTCTATGAGCAGGGATTTACCGAGATCCACACACCAAAGATCGGTGCAAAGAGTGCTGAGGGTGGTGCAAACATGTTCCGGCTTTCTTATTTTCACAGACCGGCGGTTCTGCAGCAGAGTCCTCAGTTATATAAACAGATGATGGTCGGTGTATTTGACCGTGTCTTTGAAACCGGTCCGGTATTCCGTGCAGAAAAACACAACACCAGAAGACATCTGAATGAATACACCAGTCTGGACTTTGAGATGGGATATATCCACAGTTTCCTCGATATCTGTGCGATGGAAACCGGCTTCCTGCAGTATGCGATGAACCTATTGGAAAAAGAGTACAGCAAAGAGTTGAAACTTCTGAATATCACACTGCCGGATGTGGAAAAGATCCCTTATGTTCGCTTTGATGAAGCGAAACGCCTGGTTTCCGAAAAATACAACAGAAAGATCAGAAACCCTTTCGACCTGGAACCGGAAGAAGAGGAACTGATCGGAAAATATTTCAAAGAAGAATATAATGCAGATTTTGTATTTGTGACACACTATCCGAGTAAAAAACGTCCGTTCTATGCGATGGATGATCCGGAGGATACCCGTTATACGTTAAGCTTTGACCTGCTGTATCATGGTCTCGAGATCACCACCGGAGGACAGCGTATCCACGATCTGTCCATGCTGGAAGAGAAGATCCAGGAGAAAGGTATGACAGAAGAAGGCCTGGAACAGTATCTGGATGCGTTCCGCTTCGGTATGCCGCCACACGGTGGACTGGGTATCGGTCTGGAACGACTGACCATGCAGTTACTGGGAGAAGATAATGTAAGAGAAGCCTGCTTATTCCCGAGAGATATGAGCAGACTGGAGCCGTAAGACGGCAGAAAGGAGTCAGGGAATGAGCGAGAGAAAAATAGATGAAGCAACCATGGATAACGTAGAGATCCTTGCAAAACTGGCGCTGACGCCACAGGAGAGACAAAAAGCCATGGATGAGATGGAAAAAATCCTGACCTATGTGGAAAAATTAAATGAACTGGATACGGATCAGGCAGAGCCGCTGGTACATATCTTACCGGAGGTGAATGTCTTCCGGGAAGACCAGGTGACCAACGGGGACGGCAGAAAAGACTCTCTGGCAAATGCCCCGAAGGCAAAAGAAGATCAGTATATCGTACCAAAGACCGTATAGCAGGAGGAAGAAGCAATGGAAGAAATCTTACAGATGTCTGCGCTGGAACTGTCAAAACAGATCCGGCACGGCTCCGTCAGTGTAAAAGAAGCAGTGGAAGCCTGCAAAAAACAGATACAGAAGTCAGAGTCCCAGGTACATGCTTATGTTTCCATGGATGAAAAGATTCTGGCTCATCGGATCAAAGAAGTAGAAGAAGGAATCAAAAGCGGCAGATACACCGGTCCGCTGGCAGGTGTACCGATTGCTGTGAAAGATAATATCTGTACCAGAGGACAGAAAACCACCTGTTCTTCAAAAATGCTGGAAAACTTTGTGCCGACCTATGATGCACAGGCAGTGAAGCAGTTAGAAGATGCCGGAATGGTTATCCTCGGAAAAACCAATATGGATGAATTCGCCATGGGAAGTACGACAGAGACTTCCGCTTTCGGCGTTACCAGAAACCCCTGGAATCCGGAACATGTACCGGGTGGCTCTTCCGGCGGTTCCTGCGCGGCTGTGGCAGCGGGAGAAGCGGTAATGGCACTCGGTTCCGATACCGGTGGTTCCATCCGCCAGCCAAGTTCATTTTGCGGAGTAACCGGCTTAAAACCGACCTATGGAACAGTATCTCGTTACGGACTGATCGCCTATGGCTCTTCCTTAGATCAGATCGGACCGGTAGCAAAAGACGTGACCGACTGTGCTACCATTTTAGAAGCAATTACTTCCTATGATAAGAAGGATTCCACATCCATAGAACGAAAAGATACAGATTTTACATCTGCATTAGTGGATGATGTAAAAGGAATGAAGATCGGAATCCCAAAAGATTATTTTGGCGAGGGCTTGAACGAAGAAGTGAAAACAGCAGTTTTAGCAGCAGCAAAGACATTAGAGGAAAAAGGAGCCATTGTCGAGGAATTTGATCTAAGCCTTGTCGAGTATGCGATCCCTGCTTATTATGTCATAGCCAGTGCCGAGGCAAGTTCGAACTTAGCCCGTTTTGACGGTGTAAAATACGGCTACCGTACAAAAGAATATGAAGGACTTCATAATATGTACAAAAAGACACGTTCCGAAGGATTTGGAGCAGAAGCAAAACGCCGTATCATGTTAGGCTCTTTCGTATTAAGTTCCGGCTATTATGATGCATATTATTTAAAGGCACTCCGGACAAAAGCACTGATCAAGCAGGCATTTGATAAAGCCTTTGAAAAATACGACGTGATCTTAGGACCGGCAGCACCGACAACAGCACCGAAGTTAGGTTCTTCCTTAGAAGACCCGATCAAAATGTATTTAGGAGATATTTATACGATATCCGTCAACTTAGCAGGACTTCCGGGCATGACACTTCCATGCGGGATCGATTCGAAGGGACTGCCGATCGGATTGCAGTTGATCGGAGATTGTTTTGAAGAAAAAAATATCATTCGTGCAGCATATAGTTTTGAACAGACCAGAGCATATCACAAAAGCCCGTTAGCAGAATAGGAGGAGGAGAAAATGAGCAAACAATATGAAACCGTGATCGGATTGGAAGTTCATGTGGAACTTGCGACCAAGACAAAAATTTTCTGCTCCTGCTCCACAGCGTTTGGAGGAGCACCGAATACACATACCTGCCCGGTCTGCACCGGAATGCCGGGATCTTTACCGGTTTTAAACAAACAGGTCGTAGAGTATGCCGTGGCAGTCGGACTTGCAACCAATTGTACGATTACCCAGTATTGCAAATTTGACAGAAAGAATTATTTTTATCCGGACAATCCACAGAACTACCAGATTTCCCAGCTCTATCTGCCAATCTGCAGGAATGGAAGCGTAGAGATCGAGACC
>OLRA01004648.1_pt1 | contig 10670 bp, 10 predicted proteins | sample 1673011 | NCBI WGS metagenome assembly OLRA01 (sample SAMEA3136746, study PRJEB25190) | human gut metagenome | reverse complement strand
ATTGACATTAATTATGTCTACTTATTGAATGGGGTCATCAGATGGGTACTCACAATAATTTATAACCTTCACGATAAAGCAGAATCAAATTATCTCCCAATCTTGCTAATTTGGCTGGTTCTATGATCCATTCTTTATCATCTGCCAATGTTTTTGTTGTATTCACATTACTTGTTGATACACTTTTCTTTTTCGTTGGTTTATATCCGATTAACTTTGCATGATAATCGTCTACACAACACTATCATCTACTGTACATCCAGCATTTGATGTATATACGATAGCTTTCATTCTTACCTCCATTTTCTCGCATACAAGAAGTACCTCACTCCAAAATGCCTGCCAATGCCAGAAATTTTTTATCTGACTGAATGGACTGGGTCAAAAATTTACCATTTTGGAATAAAGCATACGTAGTGACTGGTGCAGGGACATTCTGAGCACTTTCTTTGTCCATAATATGAATGACCTTAAACATAATGCCATGTTCCTTTGCCACTTGCTGCACCCTTGACACCCAATAATAGGTATACGGACACTGGTCGGTGTAATAGAGGACAAAACCTGTTTTCTCAATCGTAGGATGCTTCGCACATTCTCTAAATTTTGGAGGTTGGGCATCCTTTTCAACAGGAAGATACATGAGATTGATTCCACAGTCCGATATATCTGCAACCTTGAATCCTTTGTGATTCAGAAACTTTGGATCGGCAAGAAATTCCCTCTTCCGGCCTTCTGCACACAAAATGCAAATTCCTTTTCGCCCCTGCATTTTGGCATCCCGGATACATTCCTCCAATAAATCATTAGAATACCCATGTCCCTTCATAGAACCGGAAACCCATAGACAGTTGATATAGAACCAGCCATCTGCCTCAATGGGTACCCAGGCATTTTCTGCTGGAATGTATTCGATAAAGCACTTGCCACGCTCTTCACTACGGTAAAAAACAAGTCCCTCATCAAAGCGCTGCTTCATCCATTCCTTTTTGGCAAGACTTTGCTTACCAGACATAGCACAACAAATATGTTCTTTATCAATATTTTCTTTTGTCACTCGAATGTAATTCATGATTTATTCCTCCTGAAAATTTCTACTATTCATTTCTCCATTCAACCTTGGGCTTCCACTCATTTCTACTTTTATCCTCTAAAACAATGTTATTTACCCTTTGTCTTCACCTTCTAAAATCGATGTAACAATAAAATAAATAACTCCAAATAAAACAATACTTCCAATCATAATACCAATCATCTGATTTACACTTACCACATTTCCATGAAAAACGGGCTTACAATCAAGAGTGTCTCTTAATGCTTCAATCATTTCATTCGGATACTGTTTCCTCTCCATCTCGCTAAAAACTCCTCGATGCATATGATTCTTAATCAATGAAGTGGCATATGTACTTGGAAGATACGACAACACCTTTTGAAGCCCCGAACCATAATTTGAAATTGGCATATAAGCGCCACATATAAATCCATATCCTGCACTAACAATTGTTCCCACAGCCGAAAGCTGTCCCTGTGTTGTCAACGGAAAGCTAATAATACTTGAAATTGTACTTCCAAATAAAACAAGCAATATCATATCAAATAAATATCCCAAGCATAATATGAATGCAAATCCATTGACCATCAAAGAATTAGCAACTGTTGAGAGGAAATATCCTAAATAAATTTTTCGCTTGCTGACCGGTGAAACATCAAAATCTTTCCTTGTTCCATTTGCCTTGTCTTGTACCATAGTCAGATTTACACAAAATGTCACAGTAATACAGCTTACTGCCAAAAGTGATGCTGTTAACTGTGCAGCCACGGTTCCATTAATAAGTTTATCCGAAATTGTAATCAACTTTATAAACCACCTTATTATATATATTCCAGACTATCATTTCTTAACCACTCGATATTATGGATTCTATGCCAATGCATCTAAGAAAACATTGGACAAAGTTCATGCACTTCTTAAAATCTTAAAGAATAAGGATTATTCTCGTGAAACTAGAAAGAAATTAAAAAACAGACTCAATAAATTCAGATACCGCACACACTTGATTGATTCTTTTAACCTAAGACCCAATCCAATGTAAATGCGAAGCCATTATGCAGTATACCTATACCTATAATCCTTTGGAAAACGCAAAGAATGACAGAACATACAGAAAAAGATGTATTGATGAAATGATGCGAATGTATAAAAGAAGGATGTAACCAATAAGAACTCCATACTAAACAAGGCTATTACCAATAGTCTGTTTTGTCATGCCAATAAAGTTCTAAACCAGATAATTCGGTCATTTTTAAATTTTCAAATTCATCTTCTCCAAAACCAATTTCTTAATATAATATATAAACAACGAAGGCCAATGTTCACTGGCCTTCTTTCATTAATTAGCTTCTTTTACTGTACATAGCGCTTTAAATAATCTACATCTAAAATTAAGATTTTATGATATACCATCGCAATAACGTTTTCTTCTCTTAACCCACGCAAGATACGATTGACACTGTTTCTTGTGGATACCCCACAGAAATTGGCAATATCATCGTTCGTGATTTGCAAATCAATAAATATACCTTTTTTAACTTGTCTACCAAATAATGGAATCAAATGATAGATAAATGCACACACAGCTCCATTTTTCCCATTCATTGTCATGAGTTGCTGGCGATAAATAGCTTCAGTCATCTTTTTGCGATAATACGAATCTATATATGCATGTAATTCTTCATTTTCTTTTACATATTGTTCAAACAATTTTCTGTTGATTCGATAGAAAGTTGCCGTATCACTTTCGATACGAGCATGAAATGATGCCGTAGTCATTTTATTGATTTCATCTTTCAACAAAGAAATCATATCCAAACCTTTTAAATAAGTGATATTGAATTCACGTCCATCACATAAAACAATACTCACTTTCACAACACCATCTTTTAATACGTAAATATCTTCTTGGTCGTGTCCATCCATCATCAAAAATGTATGTTTCTTTTTTATGACTTCAGGAAGATTCTTTTCTTCAAGAAAATTTAAAACTGACTCACTCATAAATAACCCCTTCTCAATACGTTTAATTATAACATACTCACTAAGCCCAATTTAGTAACGTATGTTATGAGAGAATATAACATTTAAACGTTACACTCTTAATATATCATACTTTTATAAACAACACACAACATCAACTAATTTCTGCAAATAATTGTTAAAAAATATAAACAATGTAAAACAATACCATTATAAAATATCGATATTCTCCCCAGATAGAGCTTTATTCATACTTCTTACAGCACAAAATTTACCACACATACTACAAGTATCACTATGATCATCTTCTGGCATACGAGATTGACGAATTGCTTTTGCGGTTTCTGGATCTAGCGCACACTCAAATTGCGCATCCCAATCTAGATTCTTTCTTGCGTCAGCCATCTTGTCATCGATATCTCGTGCTCCTTTGACACCTTTAGCAATATCAGCCGCATGTGCTGCAATCTTAGAAGCAATGATTCCTTGTTTTGTATCTTCGACATTTGGTAAAGCCAAGTGTTCTGCCGGTGTTACATAACATAAGAAGGCTGCTCCTGACATAGCTGCAACAGCACCACCAATAGCCGCTGTAATATGATCATAGCCAGGCGCAATATCTGTAACTAATGGGCCTAACACATAGAATGGAGCGCCCATACAGATTTGTTGCTGAACCTGCATATTGGCAGCTACCTGATTTAATGGAACATGTCCAGGTCCTTCGACAATAACTTGTACGTTATGTTCCCAAGCACGTTTTGTAAGTTCTCCTAAACGAACCAATTCCTCGATTTGACATACATCAGTGGCATCTGCTAAACATCCAGGACGACAAGCATCTCCTAAAGAAATCGTCACATCATATTTTTCACAGATATCCAAGATTTCATCATAATATTCATAGAATGGATTTTCTTCCCCTGTCATTGACATCCACGCAAAGACTAAACTTCCTCCACGAGAAACAATATTCATTTTACGTTTGTGTTTTTTGATTTGATCAATCGTCTTTCTAGTGATTCCACAATGCAAAGTCACAAAGTCCACACCATCTTTGGCATGTAACTCGACTACATCTAAGAAATCCTTTGCGGTTAATGTATTTAAATCTCTTTGGTAGTGAATCACACTATCATATACAGGTACAGTACCAATCATAGCTGGACATTCAGCTGTTAATTTTTGACGGAATGGTTGTGTATTTCCATGACTCGATAAATCCATAATTGATTCTGCACCAAGATTTACGGCTGCCATAACTTTTTCCATTTCGACATCATAATCTTTACAATCTCTAGAAACCCCCAAGTTTACATTAATCTTTGTGCGTAACATACTTCCCACACCTTCAGGATTTAAAGATTTATGATTTTTATTGGCCGGAATTACAACCTTACCACATGCGACTAACTCTCTTAGTTCTTCTTCTGTCATTTTTTCTTTTTGGGCTACAATCTTCATTTCTGGCGTAATAATTCCCTTACGCGCAGCATCCATCTGAGTGGTATATGTAGCGCCTGTACTTACTGTACTTTCATTTGTGTTCATTTTAAAATCTCCTTTTCCAAATGATTATTTAACGTGGCAAAAAGTGGTGCTCCCATTTTGCCACCAAAAAAAAGTGAGCAACCAATATAGGTATACTCACACTAAAAAGACAAAGTATTTCCCTACGTTGGCATTATCCAAATCAGGTTATAGGTCGAAAGTCACACTTTCCTCTCAGCCTGTACTACAAGCTCCCTTTTTTTATTTACATCTAAGTTATACACTAATTCTAAAAGATAGTAAAGAAGTATAACATTTATTTTCGAACTGGCTTTTCTTCTTTATCCCAAATTCCAATCCCAGTAATGGCACAAATCATTGAGAAAATAGGAACAATAAAGATAAACCATGCGTATGGAATATAAGCTGTTGAGCAACCAAGTACGCCCATGACATAAATTGTCGCAACACCCCAAGGAACGATGGGTGCAGACAATGTACCAGAATCTTCGAGTGTTCTAGATAATACTTTACGAGAAATATTCATATCTTCATAAGTCGATTCAAACGTTTGTTCAGTTACAATGATAGATACTGTTTGTCCGCCAGCTGTTAAGAAGTTCACGACATAACAATATACTAAAGTGACAAATACTAATACTGTACGATTCTTGATAAATTTTAAAAGAACATTTTTTGCCAAAACATCCAAAATACCAGTAGACGTTATGACAGCTCCCATTACACTGGCAACCATAAATGTCACTAATAATTCAGACATAGAAAGCACACCACCACGATTCAACATAGGATCAACAATGGATACACCTGTTTCAATGCTGAAACCATTAAAGGCATAGTTCATTAAATCAACAAAGTTTACCCCTTGAAATACCATCGCAAAAGCAGCAGATACAACTACAGCTAAGCCCATTCCTAATAAGGAAGGTAATTTAAATACAGAAATCAAAATAACTAGAATGGCAGGTAAAATCAATAGAATATTGATATTGAAATGTTTAGATAATGTGTCTAAAATCAATTTTTGTTGAGCAAGATCCATACTTCCACCACTATAATACAAGCCGGCAATTGTAAATAAGATCAAAGCGACTACAGCTGCAGGAAGTGTTGTATACTGCATAGAATGAATGTGATCATATAAAGGTACTTTACTTACACCACTCGCTAAGTTGGTTGTGTCTGATAAAGGCGACATCTTATCTCCTAACCATGCTCCAGAAACAACTGCACCCACAACTAATGGTACGGGAATACTTGTTGTAGCGGCAATTCCCACCATCGCAAGACCCATAGTTGCCACAGAACCAAAGGATGTTCCTGTAAATTCACTTGTTAGGGCACAAAGGACAAAGGCTAGAGGTACTAAGATCTTCGGTGAAATCACCTGCATACCATAATACATCAATGATGGAACGGTTCCACCGGCCATCCAGATTCCCACAAGCATACCGACCATAATGACAATCAAGAATGTCGGCATACACTCAGCTGCTGTTTTAATAATATTCTGTTCCACATCACTCCATGGAATATTTAAAAGTTTTGTGGTAATAACCGCAACGATCACACCCGCAAATACAGATAGTGTTGTATTGCATCCTAAGTTGATCATAATGATCAATACGGCAATAATAGCCAAAAATGAAACCACCGCAAATAGGGTTGTTGGCTGTTTTCTTTCTTTATTCATATCAAAATTCCTTCTCTTTCTTCTATAATAATTCGTCCTTCAAAAAGTCTAGAGCCCCTTTCATTCTTGCTTCTCTAAACGCTAATGATTTAAAGCGATGCTCTGCTCCTTTGACAATAATACATTTTGCTCTTTCCTTAAAAATTTCTTTATACTTGTAACTACACTCACACGAAGCTGTAATGTCTTGATCTCCATGAATGGTACAAACATTTTTATCAAACAATGAAGCTTCTTTGTAAGGATCAAGTGTACATGCATCTTGGTAAAATTTAAGGCTCAACTTCAATCCTTCCACATCTGCACATCCATCTTTTTCAATGTTTGAAACGTCCTGGCCACATAAAGTCAAATGTTTTTTCAAGTTATAAACTAAATCTGGTGCAGGACACCATAACGACAACGCTTGAATTTTTTCTTTACATTGCCCTGCCACCATACTCGCTACGCATCCTCCTAGACTACATCCGTGAATCGCAATCTTTTTAGAATCGACAAAATCTAACGATTCCACATAATTCAGCATGGCTTTCGCATCCAAAATCTCACTTGAAATGGTCATATCTTCAAAGCGTCCATCACTTTCGCCACTGCCATTCATGTCAAAGCGAACACTCGCAATACCAGCATCACACAATCTTTGAGATAACTCATTATGCACAAAATTTATTTCATTGCGATCATCGCAAAATCCATGAAGTAGAATGACCATTGGCACTTTAGAACTTACATTGTCTGGCACATGAAGCATACCTCGCAGTGTCAGTCCATCCCGCTTAATTTCTACATACTTCTGCATATATTTCCCTCCGTTTTGGGTATAATACCACAAAAATTATAATTTGTTTATACTTTTTTAACACGTGTATACATTTTGAATACATCAATAGCCTCTTTGTTCATCAAGAGGCTATTTTTCTTATATATTGTTGTGCTGTATCCTTCCACTTTTTTACTTTGATACATTGCCATATCGGCTCTGCAATATAAATCATCAAAGGTCAATTCTTCTTTTCCATCATAAATGCAAGCGCCAAAACGCATTATAATCGGATGATCTTTTATAGATCCAATTTGGATTTGTTTCAAATTCTCAAACAAACGTTTTAAGAAAGCATTTGCACACTTACGATCCTTAACACCTGGAATAAATAACGCAAACTCATCTCCACCAAGACGCATGACTACATCTTTATCACGACACGATTTTTGTAGCGTATGCGCAATCGCAACAATGACCTCATCACAGCCATGTGTCCATACGTATCATTAATGGATTTAAATTTGTCACAATCCACTAAACACATCATGCCACTGACTTTGTTGTTTAAAACACGCTCAATCATCTTCTCTCCACTACGACGATTTGAAATTCCCGTCATTATATCTGTTTGAGCTAAATATAATAATTTGCCTTCTCGCTTCTTTTGATCATCAATGCACTCCACACAATATAGAACATGGGGTAAACTTCCATCCTCATCCTTCGTTGGGAGATTGAAACAAGCTATCGTGAATTGAAATATCATTTAGATTTAAATACATTGCATTCAAAGAAAAGAATGTTTATAGAGCAGGAAATCTATGCAAAGCTGGTTCTATATAATTTCTTCAGCAGAGTAAGTAATAATATAAAAATCAAAGAAAAAGACAGAAAATACGAGTATCAATTAAATTATGTACGTGCTTTTCATATAATACGTCACTACCTAAAAGAAAAAGGTGGAAAGAATCCACCTGATATTGAATCACTGATAGCTAAAGAAATACTGCCAATCCGTCCTAATCGCCAGAATGAACGGAAAGTGAAAGCCAAATCACCGGTATCTTTTAACTATCGATATGATTAACAACTAATATTATATATTTTTTAAAATGTAGTAGCAATACTACAATTTTTGGCGTGCCTTCAAATAATAATACCATCCAGACAATAGTATCTGGATGGCTCGTCATCTCTTAACTTAATGACATTGCAGCCATCCCCATCTTTTTTGTACGTTCAATATCATCCCCAAATGCATTGGACGTCATCGCAAATATAGGTACAGAATCGGTCCATTCATATGTCTTTTTAAAGTCATTCGACAACTCCAACAGACAGACATGACTAGCCAAAGAACACGTGTCTAGATATTCTAATAAATCAGGAATACATTTGCGTATTTCTTCATCACTCGTTGCCTGATTGATGATTGCGATCACATCTAAAATATGATTGATATCTGCTACTATATTATTTGTCATAATTCTAGCCTTTTTCTCACTAATCATAATTGTAATAAATCTAACCCATAAAGAAAAGAACCACACATAATGCTTCTTACTTACGCTTTTCTATTTTAATTTCCATAACCCATCAACAACACCACAAGTTCGAACACTTTTGATGGCAACATCGATTACATCCATATTTGTGCCAAGAAATAAGAATTGCCACCCATGTAAAAACAATTTCTGCACAATTTATTCATCATTTGGTTACAGTATAGTTTTTATCACAACTAAAATGATTGCCAAGAAAGTGACATTTGTAAAGCAATCTAAGAACACTCATGACTTTAGTTATAAGATGAATTAGATTGGTAGATGTTAGGATAAATAATTAAAAAATGAATATAGTGCTTTAATTTAATATACATATGTTACAACATGAATTCAAAACATTGGTTTGTGATATTCACAATCGCATCTACTTTTAATTTTGTGATATCTTAACGTATGATTTTTAATGGCATAATCTCTTAAACAAGAAAAGAGCTTAATCAAGCTCTTAGTTTCTCAATAAAATCTTCTTGTTTTAAAGGCTTTGAATAATAGAAGCCTTGAATCATATCACAATGCATTTCTTTTAAACAATCCCTTTGTTCTTTACTTTCAACACCTTCGGCAACAACCTTCATATCCAGTCCATGACCTAAATCAATGACTTGTTGCACTATTTTCTTTCCACGCGCTTGATCTATATAATCAATCAAGCTCTTGTCTAATTTTACAGTGCTAAAGTTCAACTCATTTAAAGATGTCAGTGAAGAATAGCCTGAACCAAAATCATCCATGTGAAGCGTAAATCCTGCATTCACTAAGTGATCTGTAATTTCAAGAATCTTCTCTGAATACAATGTTGCAGATTCCGTTAATTCAATTGGAACACATTCAAATGGAATTTGTTTCTGATTCACAATATCCACATAATGCTCCACGACATCATTAAAAAGAATACTGACACGAGAAAGGTTAACCGAAATAGGAACAGTAGGAAGTTTGTTTTCCATTCTTTCTTTTTGGAACTGACAAACATTCTCAAATACATATTCATCCAAATGAACAACTAATCCATCACTTTCAAACAATGGAATAAAGGCTCCAGGTGAAATCAATGTACCATCGGGTTTTTGCCAACGAACCAAAGCTTCAGCACCCACAATATTTTCTGTATTCACATCATACTTTGGCTGATAATACACCTTGAATTCTCTATTCGCAATCGCAGATTTAAAGTCATTTTCCATTTGTCTTTGTACTAACTGCTTTTGATTCATTTCATCTGTATAAAAGGCCACATTGGTCTTAAAATCTTTGGAGATACTCTTTTCTGCCATCAATGCACGGTCACAAATAACAGGAATAGAAAGATTTGTATCTACATCTTCATAAATACCCACTTTGATACGAATATTTGGTATGGGTGCTTCTTCGGCAATTTTATTTATGTTCCTGTTGATTCTTTCAACATCCATCTTAACTTTACTATGGAACAATCCTAACAACTGATCTCCTTCATAACGCGTCAACAAGCCATTCTTCACATAATATCGAAAGGCATTTGAAAGGTAAACCAATACTTCATTTCCTTTCTTTGTGCCATATGTACCATTGATCAATTTAAAATCCGAAACATCTAGGATAACCACATTAAACTTTTCTTCCGTCATAAAATGTGTAAATGTTCTTGCGTGATGATAAAAGGCTTGTCTTGTATATAGACCTGTCAATTCATCTTTTTCAATAGCGGCCAAAGTCATGCTTGATTCTCTAAGTTTGATTACACTATCGATTCGACTCTTCACAATTAGCGCATTATAGGGCTTAGTGATAAAATCCACAGCACCTAGACTTAAACACTTTAATTCATCTTCTTGCGAGTTATTTCCAGTTGTCACAATAACGGGAATACTTGCCAACAAGGAATCGGATTTTTGGCGTGATAAGAATTCAAAGCCATCACAAACAGGCATCACCACATCCAATAAGATAAGTGATATATCTTTATAGTATTGAGATAAGATATTTAATCCTTCTTCTCCATTTACAGCTTCAAGTACATCATAATCATCTTCTAAAGTTACCTTTAAAATTTCCCGGTTGATTTCATTAGGCTTAACTAGCAATTTGGTGACTTTGCTATAATTCTGCGTTTTATCACTT
>OLRA01004647.1_pt1 | contig 10672 bp, 10 predicted proteins | sample 1673011 | NCBI WGS metagenome assembly OLRA01 (sample SAMEA3136746, study PRJEB25190) | human gut metagenome | reverse complement strand
TTGTTCTCTCATTCAAGCCCGCTTTTGACTTGGAAACCACTGTCTCGCGGACAGCTTTGATAGAATACCACCGCTCCCTCCATTTGTCAACAGGTTTTTTCATATTTTTCGAATTTTTTCTTCTCTTCCCGAAATAAGGTCTTTTCCCCCTATTTTGTCCACCAGTGAGCTACATTTATCCTCAGAAATACGCCTTGCGCATCCTTCCCAGTTATGATACCCTATTTTTACGAATTCTATATTATAAGGTAGGTCATTCCCATGCCCATTAAAATTCCCGATTCCCTTCCTGCTACTACTACATTGGAGGGAGAAAACATCTTTGTTATGACGGAGTACCGGGCTATGCACCAGGATATCCGCCCTCTGAACCTCCTCATCTTAAATTTGATGCCCACTAAGATCGTGACTGAGACCCAGCTGCTGCGTAAGCTCTCCAACTCTCCTCTTCAGGTCCAGGTAGAACTGCTGCACACCCTCAGCCATGTATCTCAGAATACAGATGCCAGCCACCTCTCTTCCTTCTATACTACCTTTGATCAGATCAAAGACCGGAAGTATGACGGTATGATCATTACCGGAGCTCCGGTAGAAAATCTGGACTTTACCGATGTGGACTACTGGGATGAGCTGTGCGAGATCATGGAATGGACCAAGACCCACGTTCACTCTACCCTGCATATCTGCTGGGGTGCCCAGGCCGGTCTCTATTACCATTATAATATTCCTAAGTATGATCTGGGTAAAAAGCTCTTTGGCGTCTTCCCCCACACAGTGGTGCGCAAACGCAGCCCCCTGTTCCGCGGTTTTGATGATATCTTCTATGTTCCTCACTCCCGCTATACTGAAAACAAGCTGGAGGATGTTCTGGCTGTCCCGGAACTGCAGCTGCTGGCTGTCTCGGAGCAGGCTGGCGTCTTTGCAGTAAAGAGCCAGGATAACCGCCGCTTCTTTATTACCGGACACCCCGAATACGATCCCGACACCCTGGCCAATGAGTACTTCCGGGATGTAAACAAGGGCATCGACATCAATGTTCCGGACAACTACTTTCCCAACGACGATCCCACACAGCCTCCCCTGGTACGCTGGCGCTCCGCTGCCCAGCTGTTCTATACCAACTGGCTGAACTATTACGTGTATCAGACCACGCCTTACGATATCCGCGACATTTAAAAGGAGCGATACCATGGAAGTAACCTTTGATATGATCCGCTCCTCTCCGGAGATCCGGACTTACATCACACAGGCCGACGCTTCTCTCACAGCTCTGGGCTTTACGGAGCACTCCTTTGCCCATGTAGGCAAGTGCGCTCATGTGGCCGCTCAGATCCTGACCGAATTGGGGTATACTCCCCGCGAGGTAGAGCTGGCTCAGATCGCCGCCTACATGCACGATATCGGCAACGTGGTCAACCGCCACGACCATGCCATCAGCGGTGCTACCATGGCTTTCCGCATTCTGGACAACATGGGCATGGATCCTTCCGACGTGGCAGCCGTCATCACCGCTATCGGCCATCACGATGACTCTACCGCATTTCCGGTCAATGCCATTGCCGCTGCCCTGATTCTGGCGGACAAGACCGATGTGCGCCGCAGCCGCGTGCGCAACAAAGACATGTCCACCTTTGATATTCACGACCGGGTCAACTACTCGGTAGAGCGCTCGGAAGTTTTGCTGGATGTGGAGTCCAAGACCATCACCCTCTCCCTGTCCATTAACACAGAGATGTGCGCGGTCATGGACTATTTTGAGATCTTCCTGCAGCGGATGCTGCTGTGCCGCCGTGCTGCGGAACAGTTGGGTCTGAGTTTCCGTCTGGAGATCAACGGCCAGCTTCTGCTTTAAACCAATATGTTCTTTTTACAAGTCCTGGGTATCGCCCAGGGCTTGTTTTTTTCTGTCACCGCTCTGTAACTTGACTGTGATCTACCACAAGTGTAGTATATAATTATCAACTACATTTGAAGTAAATTGGAGATGATACCATGAAACGTCTGCCCGACACCGAACTGGAAGTCATGAAAGCCCTGTGGAAGCTGGGCGCCGATACCCCTCGTGCCGCTTTGGACCAAGCGCTGGAGGACTTTGGCTGGGCCAGCAACACGGTAAACACCTATCTGGCCCGATTGGCTGAAAAAGGCTTTGTCTCGGTGCGCCGGGAAGGAAAAAGCAACCGCTACACTCCCTTAGTTTCTCAGGAGGATTATTTGGCCTTTGACAGCCGCAGCGTGCTCTCCCGCCTGTACGGCAGCTCTCCCCGAAATTTTGTGGCGGCTCTGGCCCGAACCGGGCTGAAACGCCAGGACCTGGATGAGCTGCGCTCCCTGCTGGACCAGCTGGAGGAGGACACCAAGGCATGACAGATTTTCTATTTTATTTAGGTGCTCTGTCCTTGGGCGGCGGTCTGGTTGGGCTGATCCTGATGGCTACCGGACTGCTCACCCGCTCCCGGTACGCCGCCCGGTGGCGCTGCTGGGGCTGGCTGCTGCTCTGCCTGCGTCTGGCCATCCCTTTACCCTTCTCTTTTCCAAATGTTCAGGTCCACGCCCCCATTCAGCTTCACTCCCCCAGTTTGGAGCGCCCCTCAGAACTGCCTTTTACCGCCGGACGTCCCTTTCAAGAGGCGGTGCCATCTCCGGTCTCACCCACCGGTTCTTCCAATGAAGAGAATCCCTCTTCCTCTACATCTTCTTCTCAGAACACCCCTGAACCTGAGCCAGAAACAAAGCCTACGATCTATGTTTCTCAAATCGTCACTGCGGTCTGGCTTTTGGTCGCAGCAGGAATCCTCATTTGGAATCTCATCGCTCACCTTCGACTGCGGCGTTTCCTGAAGCGCTGGGCCGACCCGGTAAGGGATGCTACGATCCTCCCGCTCTATAATGCCATGGGCGACCAATTGGAGCTGGACCGCCGTCCCCGGCTGATGACCTGTCCTGGGTTGGCCGCTCCCATGCTGGCAGGGCTGCTCCATCCTGTGCTTCTGCTGCCGGAGCAGCCCCTTGCCCCGAAAGAACTGGAATACGCCCTGCTCCACGAACTGACCCACTACCGCCGCCGGGATATCTGGCTCAAAGCCCTGGCTCTGTGGGTGCGGGCCGTGCACTGGTTCAATCCTCTGGTATGGCTCATGGCCCGGGCCATTGAACAAGATACCGAGCTATCCTGCGACGAGGCGGTTCTGCGGCGTCTTCCACCAGAGGAACATGCCGCCTATGGCAAGACTATCTTGTCTGCGGTGGAGCGGCTGAAGGCCCGCTCCTGACGAAAGGAGTTCAAATATGGCACCAAGACTCCCCCGCTCCCCTCTCACCACCCGGCTGTCCGGATCTGCCCGGGAGACGGAGCACCGTATCCGTAATATCTTCCAATGGAAAAAGAAGCGTCCGCCTGTGCTGGTGCTGGTCCTGACTGCCGTGCTGATCGCTATGTGCGGAGGATTGGTTTCCTGCCAGGAGCGGACAGAACCAGTCACTCTGGTCATGGATGCCCAGTATTACGACACACAGGGTAACTATATTGAGATTCCCGCCCTGGCCATGTCTGCCGATACTCAACCCACTGCCGGAGTCACCGCCATCAACCAGGCCCTAAGCCAGTTGAAGCAGGAGTATCAGGATATCCTGGATGGGGTCGTCGATGACTCTTCCCTGTCATCCACCGAAAATCACTGTCTGCTCTACCCCACCGAAACTCAGCGCTATTGGAATCTGGTCTTCTTCCGGGAGGAATTTCACACGGACCTGAATACCGGGCATGTCACCTCGTTGGTCTATAACAAAGAAACAGGCCAGCAGGTGACCCTGGAGGAGGCTCTGGAGTTAGCCGGGCAAACCGTGGACGATCTCTGCCAGGCCCTGGCGGACCAGTACGATCCCACCTTGGGTCAGGATATCCCCGGTGCCGACCTGTGCATCCAGAACCAGACCGTGGAAGGCTTCCGCATGGGAGCGGACGATCAGCCTATTTTCTATCTCACTGCCCGGGTCGATGACCGGAATGACACAGCATCCGACTTTGTCAGCGGCTCGGATAACCTCTACATCTGGTCCGATGGAACATTTACTCTTTATGACCAATATGCTGTCACGGACCTTCAACCGCTGGTTCCGTCAGAGGAGTGCATCGATCTGAATCCGCCTCTGTGGCGGCAGTGGAATTTCAGCGGCGGAGAACCGGAGGGAGGATTTTCGGTGTCTGCCAGCTTAAGTCTGCAGGATCCGGAGGTCTGTCTCTACCGGGATGGTTTTCCCAATCCCATCGGTCCAGGTTCTTCTCTCTCCTTCTCCTGTCTGGACTCTACGCATATCGACACCCAGCGTCTGGAGAAGTATGAGCCTATCTACAACCCGGGAGACTACTGGCTGCGCAGCAGTGGTACGACAGGCACCGGAAGTTTTACCGCTCTGAGTTACTACAACAGCACTGAGGACCGGGAGTCCATCAATACTCTGGATGTTACGATGCCCGATCTCTACACTCCCCGAGGTATCCGAGTGGGTGCCAGCCGAGAAGACGTGCTGACAGCCTATCCCGAAGCAGTATCAGAAGATTATTGGGGAAAGTATCCAGGCCAGGACTATCTGTGGTACTGCCGCGATTCCAACGACTTTGGAACTGCTATTTTATTCTTCTTCAATGGGGATACCCTGCACCAGATCACACTCACCAATATGTTTGACTGATTGGAGGCTTTGCTTATGGACAAGCGCTGTACGCCCCACTCTCCGCTGACCACCCGGCTGTCCGGCTCGGCGCGAGAGACGGAAAATCGCATTCGCAATATCTTCCAGTGGAAAAAGAAGCGCCCGCCGGCACTGGTACTGGCTCTGGCTGCTTTAGTCATTGTTTTGTGCGGCTCTCTGGTATCCTGTCAGGAGGGAACCACCTTTGTCTCCAACGTTGCCTCCGGTCGGGTGGACCAGATGGCTCTGAAGGATGATCTGGCTGAAGCTGCTCAAACCCTTTTTCCCTCTGGCGTTATTCAACCCACTTCTGTGGAACTAATGGCTTTCATCCCCGGTGATGACGGAAATGTTGCCCTGGGAGCGGTTTGTGTACAAACCGACCGTTCCGAATCACTGCTCGCCTTGGGCGTACAAGACCAGCTAACCGGCCAGCTGACCGCTCCGGTCTTCGCCACCATATGCACCGGAAGCCAACCCCATGTGGTAACTTTTAATAAGGACGGAGAAAGCTACCTTCTCTATGTGGCCAACAGTATCCACCTAGGGCTTACGTATGGAGAAGCTGGCCTCATCCGCTATGACGGAACTGACTTCACCTGGGTCTGGCCGGTGGAGGGGGGCGTGCGAGAGGAGGACTCTCAGGCACGGAAGGATTATGAGGCCTACTGGCAGGAATACAAGGCTCTTATGGCTCCCGGCGGCGTAGACATCTTTGCACAGACTGACAACGCGGTCATCAACGGAGACGGACCTCAGTGGGTACCCGACCACAACGAGACCTTTTACCCTGCACCGGAGGACACCCTCCCAATCCCGGTTCCCTGGCAGGTCCGCAATTGGTTGGAAACCTTTACCCATCAAGACAACAACCCGCTGAATGCCAACAATACCTCTGCTCTTTGGTCCATCCAGTCTCTGACACAGACTGAACTGACGTCGTTGGAGCTGAAAGACACCCAGACTGCCTACACGGTACTGGCCCGGGCAGACACGGATGACACACTCTGGTTTACCGCCTGCCTCATCTATGACAGGGACGAGAACTCCTTGGAGGTCTATGACTATACCACAGGCTCTCTGGAAGAGGTCACAGAATACATCGAAAGTCTGGTTACCCTGATCTCCGGGATTGATTCCCAGGAGTTCTATACACTGGCCCACCAATACTACAGCCAGAAATACCAGGGACAAACCTACTACTTTGCCGTAGACCAGCCCGAAGTGCCTCAAGAAGGAGACCTGCGTTTGGGATCGGTGAGCTATAATGGATCCTGCCATCTTCCCCAAGGCATCGGCTCTGCTTACACCGTAAGCTTCTCCAGATACCGTTCCGGAGAGTGGGCATCGCCCCGCATTCAGTATCTGGTTCTGCTTCGAAATGAAGATGGTTCTTTCTCATCGGTGCTGGGGGAGCCTTCTTCCTATCATGAGAACATGTCGGCATATGAAATCGTCCACCTGGCCGTTGACCAGGCAGAGAAATAAGCCTTTTTTCTCATCTCGTTCTTTCCTCTCACGCGCGGCGGACTTGGTTCCGCCGCGCCCTTTTTCTCCCCTCCAAATCTCCCCTTCTATTCCATCTTCTTCATTGAGAAATTCCATTTTTTCATCCCATTTCCCATCCTTTCCGCTGCCTCTGTGAGCTCTCTGTGATTTTAACATTTTTATCAAAATTTCAGTATAAAAACTGTGTATTTTGCCGGGTAGCTTCCCCCTTGCTTCCGCCCTGAAAAAACGATATAATTTGTAAGGTACATAAACAGTTATGCCTTTTCCGGCCTTCGCAACAACAGGTATTTTTCCTGTGTTGCGCTTTTTCTGGTCTTGGTTTGTTAATTTTCTAACAAAACTGTTTAGAACCCGTCAAATTGTTTTAGATTTGACCGTTAGAAATCAACTTTTTAGGAGGAAACACTATGAAGGTTGCAATTTTCGGCGCCGGCACCATGGGTCGTGGTATTGCCCAGGTCTTTGCCGCAAACGGGCATACTGCCCTGATGTACGCCAGCAGCATCGCCTCCGCCCAGCGCCATAAGGAACAGCTGGACGCTTCTCTGCAAAAGCGGGTCGCCAAGGGCAAAATGTCTCAGGGCACCAAGGACGCTCTCATGGCCAATGTGCTGGTCGAGGAAGAGTCCGCCGCTGCTGATGCTGATCTGGTGATCGAGTGCATCGCCGAGGAGATGGGTCCCAAGAAGGAGCTGTTCCATCGCCTGGACGAGCTGTGCAAGCCGGAGACCGTGTTTGCTTCCAACACCTCCTCTTTGTCTATCACTGAGATGGGCAATGGTCTGAAGCATCCCCTCATCGGTATGCACTTCTTCAACCCCGTGCCCAGCATGAAGCTCATCGAGGTCATCCGCGGCGTGAACACTCCCCAGGAGACCTTCGACTTTGTGTACAAGCTGGCTCAGGACATCGGCAAGGAGCCCGTTGAGGTGGCAGAAGGCCCCGGCTTCGTGGTCAACAAGCTGCTGATCCCCATGATCAACGACGCCATCGGCCTGGTTGAGTCCGGCACCGCCTCCGTCGAGGACATCGACAAGGCTATGCGCCTGGGCGCCAACCACCCCATGGGTCCTCTGGCCCTGGGCGACTTCATCGGCCTGGATATCTGCCTGGCCATTATGAACACCCTGTACGATGAGACAGGCGATTCTAAGTATCGTCCTGCCCTGCTGCTGAAGAAGATGGTCCGCGGTGGTCTGCTGGGCGTCAAATCCGGCAAGGGCTTCTACGATTATTCCAAGTAAAAAAGTTTTAGGAGGACTGGAAAATGGATTTTCATCTGACTAGAGAGCAAGAGATGGTCCGCAAGATGTACCGTGAGTTTGCGGAGAACGAGGTCAAGCCCCTAGCCGAGGAGCTCGATGAGGAAGAGCGCTTCCCCATGGAGACCGTCGAGAAGATGGGCAAGCTGGGCATGATGGGCATCTACTTCCCCAAGAAGTACGGCGGCGCCGGCGGCGATGTGCTGTCCTACGCTATGTGCGTTGAGGAGCTGTCCAAGGTCTGCGGCACCACTGGTGTTATCGTGTCTGCCCACACCTCTCTGTGCTGCGCCCCCATCTATGAGCACGGCACCGAGGAGCAGAAGATGAAGTATCTGCCCGACCTGCTCAGCGGCAAGAAGATCGGCGCTTTCGGCCTGACCGAGCCCAACGCCGGCACCGACGCCTCCGGCCAGCAGACCACCGCTGTTCTGGAGGGTGACCACTATGTGCTCAACGGCTCCAAGTGCTTCATCACCAACGGCACTGTGGCCAGCACCATGGTCGTCTTCGCTATGACCGACCCCAAGGCCGGCAACCACGGCATCTCCGCTTTCATCGTGGAGAGCTCCTTCCCCGGCTTCTCCGTTGGTAAGAAGGAGAAGAAGATGGGTATCCGCGGTTCTTCCACCTGCGACCTGATCTTTGAGGACTGCATCGTTCCCAAGGAGAACCTGCTGGGCAAGGAAGGCCAGGGCTTCAAGATCGCCATGCAGACTCTGGACGGCGGCCGTATCGGCATCGCTGCTCAGGCTCTGGGTCTGGGCGAGGGTGCCATTGACGAGGCCGTCAAGTACACCCAGGAGCGTATCCAGTTTAAGAAGCGTCTGTCTCAGTTCCAGAACACCCAGTTCCAGCTGGCTGACATGCACACCCGCATGAAGGCTGCTCAGTACTTGGTGTACGCCGCTGCCTGCAAGAAGGAGAACCACGAGCCTTACTCCGTGGACGCCGCCATGGCTAAGCTGTTTGCCGCCGAGGCCGCTTCCGATGTGACCCGCCGCGCTGTTCAGCTGTTCGGTGGTTACGGCTACACCCGTGAGTATCCCGTGGAGCGCATGATGCGTGATGCCAAGATCACCGAGATCTACGAGGGCACCAGCGAGGTCCAGCGCATGGTCATCGCCAGCAATCTGGGCGTGAAGTAAGGTAGGAGGTAAAAGGAAAATGAAAATTCTCGTAACTGTTAAGCAGGTCCCCGATACCTCCGGTAAGGTGGCCGTCAATCCCGATGGCACTCTGGACCGTGCGTCCATGCAGACCATCATCAACCCCGACGATCTGAACGCCGTCGAGGCCGCCCTGTCCCTGAAGGACGAGCTGGGCTGCAAGGTCGTGGCGTTCACCATGGGTCCTCCTCCCGCAGAGGGTATGCTGCGTGAGCTGATGGCCATGGGCGTGGACGAGGGTGTTCTGGTCACCGCCCGTGAGTTCGGCGGTTCCGATACCTACGCTACCTCCCAGATCATCGCTGCCGCTATCGATACCTACGGCATCGAGAAGGACGACATCATCCTGGCTGGCCGTCAGGCCATCGACGGTGATACCGCACAGGTGGGTCCCCAGATCGCTGAGAAGCTGCATCTGCCCCAGGTCACCTATGCCGGCGAGATCACCAAGGACGGCGCCACCCTGACCGTCAAGCGCATGCTGGAGGACGGCTACATGACCATCAAGGTCAAGACTCCCTGCATGATCACCTGCATCAAGGAGCTGAACACCCCGCGTTACCTGTCCGTGGGCGGCGCGTTCGAGTGCTACAGCAAGCCTCTGGTCACTATGACCTACGAGACCCTGAAGGATCACCCCCTGATCGACAAGAGCACCATCGGTCTGGCCGGTTCTCCCACCAATATTCTGACCTCCTTCACGCCTCCTCAGAAGGGCGCGGGCATGATGCTCGAGGGCGCTGACAAGGCTACCACCGACAAGCTGGCCGGCATCCTGGCCGCCAAGCACATCATCTAAGGAAGGAGAAAAGAAAATGGCTTTTAATAGTGCTGATACCGCTGCCTTCAAGAACGTATGGGTGTTCTGTGAGCAGCGCCAGGGCGTGATGATGCCCACCACCTTCGAACTGATCTCCGAGGGCCGGAAGCTGGCCAATGAGCTGGGTGTCGAGCTGTGCGGCATCCTGCTGGGCGACAACGTTGACGGCATCGCCGCCGAGCTGGGCGAGTACGGCGCCGACAAGGTGTACGTGTACAACTCCCCCCTGCTGAAGGACTTCACCACCGATGCCTACACCAAGGTGATCGTGGAGGCCGTTGAGGAGCTGAAGCCCGAGGTGCTGCTGTTCGGCGCCTCCAACATCGGCCGTGACCTGGCCCCCCGCTGCGCGGCCCGCCTGCACACCGGTCTGTGCGCGGACTGCACCCACCTGGACATCGACATGCCCAACTACAAGGGCTTCCTGAAGGAAGCTTCCACCCTGCCCGAGGAGCGCATCGAGAAGCTGGGCACCGTGATGATCAACCGTGAGCCCCACGATGTGTCCCGCGACCTGAAGATGACCCGTCCCGCTTTCGGCGGTCACCTGATGGCGTCCATCATTTGCCCCCGCTTCCGCCCCGCTATGGCGACCGTTCGCCCCGGCGTTATGAAGAAGCGCGAGTGCAAGAAGAACGTGGAGATCCTGCATCCCGCGTTCGCTCTGGAAGCCGCTGACATCAAGACCGAGGTCGTGGATACCGTTAAGGCCGCCAAGAAGCTGGTTGACCTGATCGGCGCTGACTTCATCGTGTCCGTTGGCCGTGGTATCTCCAAGGACGTGGAGGGCGGCATCAAGCTGGCCGAGGAGCTGGCTGAGGTCCTGGGCGGTGTCGTGGGTTCCTCCCGCGCCTGCGTGGACGCCGGCTGGATCTCCGCTGACCATCAGGTCGGCCAGACCGGTAAGACCGTCCATCCCAAGGTCTATGTTGCCCTGGGTATCTCCGGCGCCATCCAGCACAAGGCTGGTATGCAGGACTCCGAGTGCATCATCGCCGTGAACAAGAACGACACCGCCCCCATCTTCGAGGTGGCTGACTACGGTATCGTCGGCGATCTGTTCAAGGTCGTTCCCGAGCTGATCGAGTCCATCAAGGCTGCCAAGGCCGCCAAGTGATCGGACCCAGCGCAATATAAAAAAGAGACGCCTTCGGGGTGTTTCTCACAGGTACACAAAGTAGCCTGACCTTTTGTATGGGCAGGCAGTGGCGCAAGCC
>OLRA01004645.1_pt1 | contig 10674 bp, 8 predicted proteins | sample 1673011 | NCBI WGS metagenome assembly OLRA01 (sample SAMEA3136746, study PRJEB25190) | human gut metagenome | reverse complement strand
TGTGCCCGTGATCAACGGCCTGACCGACTACGCCCATCCCTGCCAGGTGCTGGCCGACCTGATGACCATCCGGGAGCGCCGGGGCACGCTGGAGGGCCAGAAGCTCTGCTTCATCGGGGATGGCTGCAGCATGGCAAACAGCCTCATCGTGGGCGGCCTGCTGGCAGGGATGCGTGTGACCTGCGTCTGCCCCGAGGGCTACCGCCCTGCCGCCGACGTGCTGATGTTCGCCCACAAGTATGGCGAAAAGTTTCACCTGCTCACCGACCCCGCCGAGGGTGTGAAGGATGCCGATGTGGTGGTGACCGCTGCATGGAACACGGCCCCCGGTACCCCCGAAAGTGAGCGCCGCCTGCGGGACTTCGCGGGCTTTCAGGTGACCAGCAGGCTGATGGAGGGTGCAAAGCCCGATGCCATGCTCCTCCACTGCCTGCCTGCGCACCGGGGTGAGGAGATCTCCACCGCCGTCTTTGAGGAGCACGCCGACGAGATCTTTGACGAGGCCGAGAACCGTCTCCATGTGCAGAAAGCCGTGCTGGCCATCCTGCTGGCCGGTCTGTAAAAACGAGAAAGAGCCCCGGGGCTGCATGGAAACTGCAGCTCCGGGGCTCTTATTGTTTCTCTCAGGGTCTGCGGCTCAGGCCGGGGCCCTCATCAGACCCTGCCAGCGCCCTTGTCCAGGATCTTATTGAACTGGAGGAAGAAGGTGGTGGCGGTCACGGCAGCGGCGATGATGTCACTGACGGGCTCGGCAAGGAACACACCGAACACGGGGTTCGCGACCACATGGGGCAGGATGAAGATGAGGGGGATGAGCAGGATGATCTTGCGCAGGCAGGCCAGCAGCAGGCTGACCTTGGCCTGACCCAGCGCCATAAAGCTCTGCTGGCAGGCGATCTGGACACCGGTGGAGAAGATGCCCGCCATGTAGATGCGCATGGCCCAGGTGGTGTAATCGATCAGGGAGGCATCCGAGGTGAAGATGCCAGCCACTGCACCGGGAACCAGCATCATCAGCAGCCAGAAGATGGTGGTGTAGCTCAGGCAGAGGGTCAGCTGGAAGCGGAATGCCTGCTTGACGCGGTCTTTCTTGCCTGCGCCGAAGTTGAAGCTCATCACCGGCTGGCCGCCCTGGCAGATGCCCGAGATGGGCATGGTGCACAGCTGGGAGGCGCTGGTGATCACGGTCATGGCACCCACGGCCACGTCACCGCCGTAGCGGGCCAGGCTGGAGCTGAAGCTGATGGACAGCAGGCTCTCGGTGGAGAGCATGACGAAGGTGGAAATGCCCAGTGCCAGCACGGGCATGATGATCTTCCCTTCCAGCTTCATGTCCTCTTTGCGGATCTTGAGGATGGTCTTGGGGCCGGTGAGGAAGCGGATGACCCAGATGGCACCCACTGCCTGGCTCAGCACGGTGGCAATGGCAGCACCCTTTACGCCCATGCCCAGCCCAAAGATGAGGATGGGGTCCAGCACGATGTTGATGACCGCGCCGATAACGGTGGTCAGCATACTGATCTTGGCAAAGCCCTGCGCAGTGATGAAGGTGTTCATGCCAAGCACGATCAGCACGCAGATGGTGCCCAGAATGTAGATGCGGCTGTAAGTCAGGGCGTAGGGCAGGGTGGTGTCACTGGCACCAAACAGCCGCAGCAAGGTGGGTGCGGCGGCGTAAAAGACGATGGTCAGGACGACCGAGAAGAGCAGCAGCATGGTAAAGCTGTTGCTGACGATCTTTTCTGCCTGCTTCTTGTCGCCCTGGCCCATGGCGATGGCGGTGCGGGGCGCGCCGCCGGAGCCGATGAGCATGGCAAAGGCGTTCAGGAGCATCAGGATGGGGGTAAACAGGCCCACGCCGGTCAGAGCCGCCGCGCCGATCCCCGAGATGTGGCCGATGTAGATGCGGTCCACGATGTTGTACAGCAGGTTGACCACCTGCGCCACAACGGCGGGGATCATCAGCTGGAGCAGGAGCTTTTTCACGTCACCCGTGCCCATATCCTGCTGTTTTTTCTGCGTTTGTGCCATGGAAAGTGTCTCCTTTGATTTGAGCGAGACGGAGAGGGCTGCCCTCAGAACGTCAGGCCGAAGTTCATCTCGTAGTAGTTGCCTGCGGCATCACGGTAGGCGTAAGCCTTGCCGTTCTCGTCCTTCATGCTGTCGGGCATGTAGGCATCCTTTGCAAAGCCGGGCACGTCGTTGGGGCTGATGCAGACACCGTCCGCGTTCACAGCCAGCACCTCGTCGCCCTTGGGCAGGGTCAGGGGCAGTTTGCCAACGGGAGCAAAGCGGCCGAACATCACATCCAGCGTTGCGGAGGGGTAGGTGTCAAAGCCGACGGTCAGAGCGTCGGAGACCTTCTCCACATTGCCGACCTCCCAGGCCAGCGGGCAGTTGATGTTGGAAACGACCTTGCCGCCGTGTGCGTGGACCGCAGCAGCGATACCGGCCAGACGGTTTGCGCCCACCAGAGTGGTCTCCTTGTGGGTCTCGGTGGTGGGTTTGCCGCTCTCGTCCACGTTGCAGACCGTCTTGTCCTCGCAGATGTCCAGCTCCAGGTAGCCCGGGGTGGCGTTGAAGTATGCACCGGACTGGGGGCTGACCATCAGCAGGGCCACCTGGGCCTCATCGGGGGTGTCCACCAGAGTGACATTGCCCAGCATCTCGCGCAGGGCCTTGGTGGCGGCCTCACCGGCCTCGGCGCTCTTGCCAAAGGCCTCAGCGTAGACCTTGGTGCCGTCCTTCAGGGGCAGGGTGCCGTCGTTCTTCAGCAGGACAACGGACTCGCGGTGCACGCGGGAAGCTTCCTCCCAGTCGGCCTTGGTGGCAACGACCTCGGCGGCCTTCCTGGGGTCGGCGTAGGTGTCCTCGAACATGCCCTGACGGAACAGCTCGGTCAGGGTGCGGCTGACAGCGCGGTTCAGGCTGGCATCGGTCAGCACCAGATCTTCCTTCTTGAAACCGGCGGGCACTGCGTGGGTGTCGTAGTAGTCGTTGGTGCCGCGGGCGTAGCTCTCCTCGCCCAGCTCGTTGTCCAGCAGGCCGGAGATCAGGTCCACGCCGCTCTGGGTGACAGCATAGCCGATGCGCTCGGGCTCGTCCAGCATGTCAACGCCCCAGCACATGTTGTGGACAATGCCGGTGTCGGAGTTGATGTAGCCCTTGAAGCCCATCTGGCCGCGCAGCAGGCCGTCGATGAACACCTTGTTGTAGGCAAAGCCGTAGGGCTGGAGCTCGATGGGGTTGCCGTTGAAGTCCTCCTGCGGAGCGCTCTTCTCGGCGCTGGGCTTGGAGTAGTAGGGCATGATGGACTCGGCATTGTGGCGGATGGCTGCACGGAATGCCGGGATGTGGTACTTCTGCAGGGAGCCGGGGGTGGCGTAGATGTTCCACTGGCCTGCTGCATAGTGGGGGTCAAAGCCGTTCTCACGGGCACCGCCGCCGGGGAAGTGCTTCACAGTCATGGAAACACCCTCGGGGGTAACGCCGTTGCTGCCGCCCTGGATACCGGGGATCAGGTGGTCGAAGATCTCCTCGATCAGTGCGGGGTCCTCGCCAAAGGTGCCGAAGGTGCGCTGCCAACGGGGGTCGGTGACGCAGTCGGCCATGTACATGTAGCCCTTCTTCAGGCCGCAGGCATTCCACTCGCGGCGGATGGTGTCGGCGAACTTGTCGATGATGTCGATGCGTGCGGTGCCCTTGACGGCAGCAGCAATGCCCAGGGTGCCGGGATAGGTGGCAAACACGCCGGTGGCATCGTTCATGCCGAACACGACCTCGCCGTTCTCGTTGCGGCTGTTGGACATGACCTGCATGGGAACAAAGTGATCACAGGTCTCGGTCAGGTACTGCAGCTGGTTCAGGTAATCTGCCAGATCCTCGGGCGTGGGGCTCTCGCGCAGGATGACGTGGCGGTTGAAGCTCTTCTTGACCATGTCAGAGGTGCTGGGCAGGGACTGGGAGCCGAAGATGCTGTCGGAGACGTTCACGGGTGCCTCGTCCAGCAGGCCGCTTTCGTCCGCCACGGGCTTGTGGCCGTTGGCTGCCAGACGGGGGGAAGGATACTTGGGGCCCATGCGCCAGTCGGAGGTGAAGATCTGGCCGATCTTCTCGCTGGTGGTCAGAACCTTGACATAGGCCTCGGCGCGCTCAGCCGGGGTCAAGCGCCAGTCGTTGACTGCGCTGACGGTGCCGGTGCCGTCGATGTCCTTGAAATACAGACCGTTCTGCTCGATGACCTTGCGCTCCACGGTGCTGATGGTGGGGCCGTTGGGGTTCTGGTAGCGCTTTACACGCTCGGATGCTTTCACTGCCATAGTGTTTTCTCCTTTTCTTTTGAACGCAGCGGCCCATGCCACAGAGCCGCAGATGCTATACCTATTATAATAGGCCGCCGCGCGGAACAACTAGAAAATTTTTTGGATATTTCCGCACTTTCCTTGTATTCTTTTTTGCACGCGGTTGGAATACAAGTCTGTTTTGTGGAATGTGCTGTACTAGTATCTTGCAATCATGTGCAAAATGACGAACGCTGTTTTTTAAAACTGTTGATTTCGCCCAAGGAGAGTAAAATTGTCCTGTTTTCCCACAAAATTTTACTAACAGAAATTTGATGGATAGTTCATAATGTATACATAAAAATCCCCTGGTTCGCGATGTGGCAGCCGCAGCCCACGGGGGACCGAATGAAAGGCCGGAGTGAGTGGCAGCACACCGGCCGCAGAATTGAAAGGAGAGCTTCTCTATGGCAAAGGTCAAACAGCCGCTTGAAGAAAACGGCATCCACAGAGCGAAAATGTGGGAGATCATGATGTACGCTCTGAACAACACCTCCACCAACACCTACATGATGGTGGTCGGTTACATCAGCTACTTCCTGATCGGTATCGTCGGTCTGGCATCCGTGCTGGCCGGTTCCATTGTTACCATCATGCGTATCTGGGACGGTGTCACCGACCCGTTCGTTGGTATGATGGTCGATAAGACCAACGGCAAGTTCGGCAAAAACCGTCCGTTCATTGTCATCGGTCAGATCATCATGTTCGTCACCACCTTCGTGATGTTCAACTTCATCCCCAAGATGGGCACTGGTGTCCGCTTTATTGCGTTCATCATCATCTACATGATCTACATCCTGGGCTACACCTGCCAGTGCGTTGTCACCAAGTCTGCTCAGACCTGCCTGACCAACGATCCCAAGCAGCGCCCCATCTTCGCAATGTGCGATACCGTGTACAACATCATCCTGATGAACATTGTCATCCCTGTCATCGTTACCGACAGCCTGGTTCCCAAGTTCACCCTGACTGCTGAGAACAACGCTGCAGAGATCGCTTCTCTGGTGGCACAGAACCCCGCTCTGGCAGGCATCGTGGAGAAGTCCGGCGGCAGCCTGTCCGCTTTCTACAACCCCGGCCTGTTCACCACCATGCAGCTGATGTTCGGCGGCCTGTCTGCAGTGTTTGCAGTCTGCGCCATCATTGCTCTGTGGCGTAAGGATAACTCCAAGTACTTCGGTCTGGGCACCGCCCAGAAGGTCGGCGTGAAGGATTACGTTGACACCCTGGCTCACAACCGCGCCATCCAGATGCTGGTGGTCTCCGCGTCTACTGATAAGCTGTTCATGTCCACCATGAGCAACTCCACTGTTATGATCTGCCTGTTCGGCATCATCTTCGGCAACTATGCCGCATTCTCCAGCTACTCTCAGATCACCTCTATCCCCATCGCTCTGATCTCCATCCTGCTGATGAACAAGATCGCACGTCAGATGGGCCAGAAGGCATCCATGATGACCGGTACCTATGGCGGCATTATCGGTTCTATCATCATCACCCTGTTCCTGGTCTTTGTGAACCCCAAGGGCGATGCTACCAAGTTTGCGCTGCCTGAATTCCGTATCATCCGTCCCGACACCTGGGGCACCCTGTTCAACGGCTGGACTGCTACCGGCCTGATCTTCATCCTGCTGATCATCGCATGGCGTGGTGTGCAGGCTCTGTCCTCCTCCATCGTTATCACCATGACCGCTGACTGCGCCGACTACGAAGTCTACCGTACCGGCAAGTACGTCCCCGGCCTGATGGGCACCCTGTTCAGCTTCGTGGATAAGCTGGTCTCCTCTTTCGCACCCATGGTCGCCGGTGTCATGTTCAGCATGTGCGGCTACACCGACCACAACCCCGTTATGGGTGACCCTGTTACCCCGGGCCTGCGCGGCGGCGTTGTCTTCTGCGCATACGGCATGATCATGATCGGCCTGGTCTGCAACCTGATCGCTATGAAGTTCTATCCCCTGACCAAGGAGAAGATGGAAGAGATCCAGGATGAGGTCGCTCAGATCAAGATGAAGGCCATGGCTGAGAACGCCTAATTGGTACTTGCAATTTTCTGCGGAAACCTGTAAAATCAAATAGGAAAACCGCTCGCCCTTGCGGCGGGCGGTTTTCTGCTTTTGGAACAAAATTCAGACAAGAGGTACATCGTAAATGGAAGAAAAGACACAGTGGGTAAAGGACCCGGACCATGGGTTCATCTGGAACACCATCGACCACCTGTTATACTGGAGAGAACACCGTGAAAAGCACTGTGTCAGCCGTAAGAAGTATATGCGCCTGTGCATTCTGGGTGCGTTTGGTGCGCACCAGTTCTATGCCAAGCGCCCGGTGCTGGGCCTGCTGTATCTGGCAACCTTCTGGAGTGGTTTCTCTGCCGCTATGACCATCGTGGACTTTATCATTGCCGTGCCCATGAAACCGGACGAGAACGGCAACATCTGGCTGTAAAAAGCCCTCTGGCGGCCTGCTGGGCCGGAAAGGAAAACACCCTATGGATAATGTCATGCAGTTTCTGTTCAACACCAACCACGAGCAGCCCAGCATCCCGGTCTGGATCCTGCTGATCGTGATCGCGGTTGTGATTCCCAATTACGCCAGATATCGGATGGAGCAGAAGCACTCCAATGATTCTGTTCCCACCCAGAACCCTGCCCGCTCTGCCCCGCGCAAGAAGAAGCGCAGCAAAAAGCGCTGAGCCGCAGGCTGGGGCAGCATGGTAAAGATGCTTTGATATTTCATGATTTCCCATAACCGAAAGGGCCCTGCAAATGCCGCAGGGCCCTTTTGGTTTGCAAGAGAGTGTGGGAGATGAGAAAATAGATTGACGACTGATAGCAAATGTGCTATCATAAGGCTGAGGGATAAGCCGCACATAGAAGAGGAACATGAATGTATACAGTCGAATTTTACGAGAACGACAGAGGCGTTTCCGAACTGTGGGACTTTTTGGAAGAGCTGCGGATAAAAAGCGCATCCAATAAGGATGCGCGAATACAGTATAAACAGATCGTGTTGTATATCCAGCTGCTGCAGGACAACGGAACACGGCTTTCCGAGAATGTGACGAAGCATCTGATGGATGGCATCTGGGAGCTGCGTCCGGGAAATAACCGGGTATTCTACTTCTGTTGGCGGGGTGACCGGTTTGTGCTGCTGCACCAGTTTCGGAAGAAATCGCAAAAAACGCCGCGGCGTGAAATTGAACGAGCAAAAGCGGAACGTGATGATTGGCTTGCAAGAAAGGGTGAATGAATATGAGGACCTGGAACGATTATAAGGAGCATGTGGCAGCTGTTGACCCGGACATTGCAAAGGATATCCGGGAAGCGGAAGCAATGTCTGCAATCGTGAAAGCAATGGTAGAGCAGCGCAATGCGATGGGATTGAGCCAGCGGGAGCTGGCAGCGAGGTGCGGCATTCCGCAATCCTCGGTGGCACGGATCGAATCCTTTAAGACGATGCCCAATCTGGATACCCTGCTGAAGATCTTCCAGCAGCTGGGTTTGAAATTGACCATCTCAGCGGCCTGATTCATCTTGCCATTTGCCGCATACAAAAACCGCCCCGGCGGCTGCTTTGTGCAGTGCCGGGGCGGTTCGTTCGTTTTTGGTGTTCAGATGCAGGAAGTACTTACTTCTTGATCTTGATCAGCTGTGCGTTCAGGCTCTCGATAAAGCCATCAGGCATGTTGATCATCTTAGCCATAGTCTCAGGGGTCATGCGCTTCATCATATCCCACATGCCAACGCCGGGCTTGATGTCAAAGTTGGTGGCCAGCTTGACAGCCCTGGTGGCGAGAGCCAGAGCCTCTTCGTTCTTGGAGAGATCCTCCATGCTGTCCTTGATGCTGTAATAGCCCTCGGGGAACTCCATCGGAGCCTTCAGATCCAGGCTGCCGACCTGCTTGAACCAGTTGGCAACGCCCTCCTGACGCTCGTTGAACTCAGGCAGGGTGTAGTAATCAGGCTCCTTCTCGACCTTTTCCAGCGTGATGGAATCCTTCACGTCACCGGCAACGGCCAGGATGGTGTTGAAGCCCTCTTCCAGAGCAACATTGAACTTGAACACGCGGTGTGCAGTCTGCTGGCCGACTTCCTTGCCGTTGACGTACAGCACAACGGTGTCCTGGTTGGAGTAGACCTTGATCTCGGTGGTCTCGCCTGCGCGCTGTGCATGGCGGCGGCCGGCGATGTGGATCATGGGCAGCTTGGACCAGTATGCCTGGTAGACAAAGTAGCTGTCCTTCTTGGTCTTGCGGTCAATGGTCATCAGGCCCTTGTTGTTGCGGCCTGCAACGCCGCCCTCGTTGCGGGCAGCACAGCCAAAGTCGAACATGTTCCAGCAGTGGGTAGCCCACACCCAGGGACGATCCTCGAACACCTGAGCCAGATGCTCGTGGTACAGTGCCTGATACTCCTCGGTGTAGTCCTTGCACTGGGGATCGTTGCTGTGCCAGTTGATGATGCCCTCGGTGCCGTACTCGGAGATGCCGATGCAGATGTCGGGGTGCTCGGCGTGGAACTTGTCCAGCCAGGGGCCGTTCTGCTCCATCTTGCCGCCGTACCAGCCGAAGTAGTGGTTGTAGCTCTCTACATCGGTAATGTGATGCATGGGGCCGTCAACAGGGGTGTTGGAGACGTGGGCAATGGTGGTGAGACGGGTGGGATCCAGCTCACGCACCAGCTTCTGCAGGTCGTGGTGGTTGTCCACCAGCTCCTGGCAGATGCCGCCGATCAGGATCTCGTTGGACAGGCCCCAGAACATGATGGAGGGGTGGTTGTAGTTCTGGATGATCAGTTCGGTCATCTGGTGACGGCAGTTCTGGTGAGCGGAGGGGTCCTTCTTAAAGACGCTGATGAAGGGGATCTCAGCCCAGACGGCGAAGCCCAGCTCGTCACATGCATCGTAGAAGTCCTGGCTGTGCTGATAGTGGGCCAGACGGATGGTGTTGGCACCCAGCTCCTTGATGAGCATGGCATCCTCGTAGTGATCCTCAGCGGTCAGGGCGTTGCCCTTGTACAGACGATCCTGATGGCGAGCCACGCCGCGCAGCGGGGTGGGCACGCCGTTGATAGAGAAGCCGTCGTTCGGGGTCACAGTATAGCTGCGGACACCCACGTTGGCGTAGATCTCATCAAAGGTCTCGTTGTTCTTCTGCAGGCGGGCGGTCACGGTGTACAGGTTGGGCTCGTCCATGCTCCACAGCTGGGCATCGGGAACGTACAGGGTGACCTTGGTGCTGTCGCAGGGGCGCACGCCGGAAGCAACTTCGTTGCCGTAGCAGTCCTCGATGCTGTACATCACGGTATAGGCCTCTTCGCCGTTGGTGACCCAGCTCTCGATCTCAAAGGTGGCACCGCCGTCCTCGGTGGGCTTGGGGGTGACCTTGATGCCGGGGCCGCCGAAGTAGTCCAGGTCAAAGTGGGTGCCGGGCACGCTGATCAGGTTCACGCCGCGGTACAGGCCGCCGTAGAAGGTGAAGTCGGCGGAAGCGGGGTACATGGAGGGGGTGTCCTCGTTGGAGACCTCGATGGTCAGCTCGTTGTCGCCCTCGTGGCACAGGTCGGTGACATCGGCACGGAAGATGGAGAAGCCGCCCTCGTGGGTGGTTGCCACCTGGCCGTTGACCTTCACGGTTGCGGCCAGAGCAGCTGCCAGCACCTCAACGTAGGTGCGGCCGCCAGCCAGAGGCTGCTTGGGCTGGGTAAAGGTGCGGGTGTAGACACCGGTGGTGCGCAGATAGCTGCCGTTGCCGTCCATGCCGTCCACAGCGTTCCAGGTGTGGGGCAGGGTGACCTGCTCGGTGGGACGCTCGCCCTTGGGGAAGGACAGGGTCCAGTTTTCGTTCAAGGAAATGATCTCTCTCATCGATACTGCTCCTTCTGGTTTTCTTCTTTGTTTCGGCGGCCTGTATGGCAGAAGAAATGCCGGAAACAGGCCGGTTGTTGATTTTAGTATAGCACATCAGAGGGGGGCAGAGTTTGTACAATCTTTTGGCAAAATAGTAATATTTTGTGAAAATCCAGACGATGATTCCACGATTTTACAATCTGGCCCTTAGAAACGACAGCACAGCATGAAAAGGCTCCCCGAAGCAGAGACGAAAAAGAGGGTGTCCGTCCCCGCAGAGGGAGGCAGCGGCTTCCGCTCATCCCTGACCAGAGGGCCTCTTTGGCGCTGTGGGTCCCTCCGGCAGAAAGTGTTGACGGAACGGCGGCTTTTTGCTATAATTATATAGCTATGAATATGGAGATGTATCGAAGTGGTCGTAACGAGAACGACTCGAAATCGTTTTGTCCTTAACCGGGCACGTGGGTTCGAATCCCACCATCTC
>OLRA01004639.1_pt1 | contig 10679 bp, 11 predicted proteins | sample 1673011 | NCBI WGS metagenome assembly OLRA01 (sample SAMEA3136746, study PRJEB25190) | human gut metagenome | reverse complement strand
GATTGCAATATGATGTATTTTTGATAAGTTCATTTTGTGTCACACTCCATTTCTTTAAATTTTGTTCTTCTTTTATTTTCGTTATAAACTATATAGCAGTCTTCAAAAAATACCATGTGAACTCCTGGAGTTCAGCTTGTCCACACGGCATTTATTTTTTTCTTGGGTTATTTTATTTCAGCTTTTCCAGAATCTCGTCCGCACTCATGCCGCTTGCCAGCAGTTTCTTAATCACACTCTCGGCTTCAACCTTCTTAGCTTCTTCAGCGACCTTAGCATCTGCCTTTGCCTTCTTCGCTTCCATGGATGCCACTTCTTTTTCGGCCTTCTTCAGAGCAGACTTCTTCTCTTTCAATGTATTCTTCTGCTCCTCAATCGCTTTCTAGATGGATGCGATCTCGGTGGTTAAGTTCACCACCTGTTCTTTCTTTTCTGCGATTTTGGATGCGTAGTCTTTGGTAGTATTGGTTTTGGGACGGTTTTTGCTGCCTTTCGTTCTGGGCATCGTGATAACATCTTTCCTTTTATTGTGGTTTAAGTATAGCACTGTGTTGAGGTGAGGGCAATGCATTTAAATCACAACATTAAGTTAACATTTTTTCCAACTTCATTCAGTGCCATATCAGATAACTCACCTTGACTGTTCATATGAATTGCCAAAATAATATACTCTGTCAAAAACATATCTGTGTACATTCTAAAAGTATCTCTATTTGCATTGATGCTGTTCATTCGAGCCGCAACATTACCATGAAAGTTATTGCATCGAGAAGCATAAAGAATTCCAAATAGAACAAATGACAATCTTTCTTCATCTGTAAATTTATATTTTTTCTTCGTGCCCTGCGCATCACAGAATGTAATCTCAGCTTCTTCTCCTAACATAAGTGCTCTTAACTTAATACCAAAGCTGTGTGTTATGGCTCGACTCTTTCCTTTATTTGCATCGGAAATTCCGAGATCCACTGTATTACCAATAAGTGTAGGGTTGGAAATCTGGCAGTATGACTTTCCATATGCATTATCCAAAATTTCCGATAGCAGCGAAATTTTGCCTTTTAACGATTTATACGAAGAAGCTCTATATTTTTCTGCTATTCCATTCTTTTCTATCGCATATCCTTTAAGCATATACGAGGCCACATAGTGAAATGTTTTGTCCGGCAGCCTTTCCAAAAAAGGCTCTAGAATTGCTTTATATTTATTATTCCAATTCGCTAAAATTGCACCACGAACAAATTCAACACCTTTAGTATCTAAGCAAAATCCTACGCTGTTATCACTCAACTGCTGAACATAATATGAATGATTGATTGCTTGCCAGCAAAATAGTGCCGCCAAATCCGGTCTCTGTGGCAAAACATAATAGCTATCAAATAAATATGTTAATATCTCATATGGGTAGGACGCGCCTTGATTTTCCCAATTTTCATCATATAGAAAATGGATATTCTCCAAAATATTATTGTCACCACATGGAAGAAGATTCAGATGGCATTCTTTCGAATAATTCTTTGCGAGTCTCAAAATATTGTCCATAATAATACCCAACTATACTTTTCTACATTTATTCTTTTCTCACATCTTCGCCGATCATAAGATCGTTGCCTGTTGCTCACCACGAAGAGGTGTGTGATTATTTAAAAAGCAGCGTAGGGAGAACTACTGCTCCCCCATTATATCACAAGTCTGTAAATAAATCAGCCTTATACACGCCATCCGCCAACATTTTTTTGAAGCTATCCTTTACAGCTGCGACATCTTCATGATAGGTCATGCCGTACCAGGTGTCGTTGGTCTTCAGAACCTTCACGGACATCTTTCCCTGCTCCAACAGTTCACCAATGAAGATCGGAATCAGATACTCGGCTTTCTGAGGATTGCTCGGTACTTCTTTCTCGAAAAACTCCTTGAAACCATTTTCCAGCACATCCAGAAAATCAGGAGTCAAGCCCCACATATTCATGGATACCAGAGAATTCACATCAACAATTACACCGTCTGCCTCTGCTCCATCTGCAGTCTTTACGATGTTCTTGGTTTCCACAACCTCAGTCAAGTTTCCATTCTCATCCATTTTGCAAATACCGCGAGTCACGCCGCCATTATCTGACAGAGTGTTCTTCAGAACGAAACCAGCCATGCAGGACTTGCCACCATTGACCAAATACTCATGGACGGCCTTGAAGCCTTCTTTGCCATAGTAATCATCTGCATTGATCACAATGAACGGGGTATCGATTACTTCCTTCGCTGCAAGCACGGCCTGTCCAGTTCCCCACGGCTTTGTACGGCCTTCCGGAAGTTCTCTCGGAATATCGTTGATATCCTGAAATGCGTAGTCCACAGTTACATCATGAGAAGAGCAAATAGAGGCAATGCGATCACCGATAACCTCTTTGAACTCTTTCTCGATATCCCTACGGATGATAAATACAACATGGTTGAAGCCTGCCTCAATCGCATCGTGGATTGAGTAGTCCATGATGATATGGTTTGCATCATCGACCGGCTCCAACTGTTTTATTCCTGTTCCAAATCGGCTGCCGATTCCGGCTGCCATGATAAGTAATGTTGTGTTCATTTTATTGTCTTCCCTCTTTATTCTATATTTTCGTTAGGTAGCACCCAATTTTTGTCTTTCCTATAATCCATGTAATCCCCGCTGAAATAATCAAAACGATTAACCAAAAACATACCGCCTCTGTAAGTGAATTGACTTTCAGAATACGCACCACAATAAGTCTAAGAGGGAAATGAATTATATATATACCTAATGTTAAACTTGCAAATTTTCGTATAAACTCTTTTACACGTTTACAAATTTTCACCCTTAGCAGTAGAGAGAAAAAGAGTATAACCCATATAATATCCAAAATGGAATCATAAAAATACTCTGCTTTAAGAATTTTCCCTCCTAATAAGATGACCCTAGTTCCAACAAAATAATGAACAGCTACTACAATTCCTGTTACTACTATCACCATAATCAAATGCGCATTAAAGTGTAATTTCTTCTTTAGACAAGAGGTTATTTCTTCAATAAAACTGCCGAGAAGGAAGTACAACAACCATGTCCATACCCGAAACGTCTGTATTACACCTGCTTGCAATGGATATGTCATAACAAGTGAGACAGTTTGAACAGTAAAACATACTATTCCCATCGAAAACAGTAAAAGTTTTTTTTGCTCTAACGATTTTTGGCTTATCCATGGAAGTAACATATATACAATAATCAATGCCCCCAAATACCAGAAATGTCCCATTTCACCTTTCTGAAGAAAACTCTTGATTATATCTTGTGGTATATCCAGCCATTCAATATTCAGCTTACCAGTTGAATATACTTTAAATACACTCTTTAGAATGTCAAAGACCAAATTCCACAGTACCACTAACCTTATAATGCTAAATACCTTTTTTAATGGATAATTCCAATTAATTTTCCCGCGGTTCAGTAAAAAATAGCCACTCGACATAAAGAAAAAAGGAATTGCAAATCCACATAGATAATATGCTAAAAGCGTTCCAACCGAATGTTCTCTAGGAAATGTGTGCAACCCTACAACAGCTATGCAGGCAAAAATACGAGTCAAATCAATATTAGAATTTCTCTGTCTGTCTGTCTGTCTGTCTGTCTGTCTGTCTGTCTGTCTGTCTGTCTGTCTGTCAAGATTATCCCACTACTATCTTCCAATTTCAATCCCCCACTATCACCTTCCTTATTTTATGCAAATTCTTTTTCGCATCTATCCAGTACAGCTGCAATAACCTGATCCATATCATAGTACTTATACTCGCCAAGACGACCACCGAAGATTACTTTTTCTTCTGCATCTGCCAGCTTCTTATACTCAGAATAAAGCAGGCCATTCTTGGCATCGTTGACCGGATAATATGGCTCATCACCAGGTTTCCACTCACTACTATACTCGCGGCTGATGATTGTTTTAGGCAGATCATTGCCATTTTCATCCTTACCGAACTCAAACCATTTGTGTTCAATGATACGAGTCCACGGAGTTTCACGGTCGGTATAGTTCACTGCTGCGTTGCCCTGGAAATTAGGCTTGTCCAATGTTTCCGTTTCAAAACGAACCGAACGATATTCCAGCGTACCCAGCTTATAATCAAAGTAAGCATCAATCGGTCCAGTGTACACAACCTTATCAGCCAGTGCATCCAGTTCTTCTTTGTTGGCAAGATAGTCGGTATTCAGCCGGACCTCGATGCCGTCCAGCAGGTTTGCAATCATCTTGGTATAACCACCAACAGGAATACCCTGATAAAGTGCATTGAAGTAGTTGTTATCAAAAGTCAGACGAACCGGAAGACGCTTGATAATAAAAGACGGCAGCTCCTTACAATCGCGACCCCACTGCTTTTCAGTGTAACCCTTGATAAGTTTCTCGTAGATATCGCGACCGACAAGAGAAATGGCCTGTTCTTCAAGATTCTGCGGCTCGCCAGTAATCTCCTTGCGCTGTTCCTCGATCTTGGCGGAAGCCTCCTCCGGAGTCACAACACCCCACATCTTGTTAAAGGTGTACATATTGAATGGAAGGGAGTACAATTCTCCTTTATAATTAGCAACAGGTGAGTTGGTAAAACGATTAAGCTCAGCAAACTGTGTAATATAATTCCAAACCTTCTTATTGTTGGTATGGAAAATATGGGCACCGTACTTATGAACATTAATGCCTTCAATGTTCTCGGTATAGATATTGCCCGCAATATTCGGGCGCTTATCTACCACCAAAACAGATTTCCCATGAGCTTTGGCTTCATGGGCAAAAATGGCTCCGTAAAGTCCGGAACCTACTACTAAATAATCATACATATTTTTCTCCTCACTTGTTATGTTTGATTTTTTTCAATAATTGATTTTCTATATCAATCACTAGTGGTTCTTTCATAACAGTCAAAATTCCAAAGTATACGCCAAAGAATACGACAGCAGATATGCACAGCATAGTAAAGATACCAAACGAGGTTTGTTTTATAAATACTGATAATATACTTGCGACTGCTAAAGCAATTACTAATGATCCATAATGAACATTTCTAAACGCATTTTTAATTTCATTTCTTAATGCAATATACTGCACCATTAATACTGCTGCCTCAGCAGCTAATGTTCCAATTGCGGCACCTGCAGAAGCCATTTTCGGAATCAAAAGCGCATTTAAAATAACATCTACTATAACGCCTGCAATTTCCGAATAAAGAACTGTCTTTTCTCGCCCCAACGGAACCAACATCTGAATACCCATTATATTAGTGAGTCCTATAAGCAATAATGTGGGCATAATAATCTGCATTGGAATAATCGAACCTGCATATGCCGATCCTGATAGAAAAAAGATTCCTTCCTTCGCAAATATGATGAAATATATCATCATCGGTGTAGCAACTAGAAAGACAAAATTTATAGCCTTCTTTGTAATACGATAAAATTCTTCCATGAGATTATGCTCAACATAATACGATGCTCTCGGCAGTAATACTACACCTAAGGATGTAACAATGCTGACTAAAATAGATTTGATTTTCACTGCTGCATTATAATAACCAACATCCGCATCCGATGTCATAAAACCAAGCATCACAGTATCCAAATGAGTATAAATTGTCGTTGCACACGACATTGCAAAAAATACTGCAACAGCCTTAAAATGTTGTTTGAAATTGTAGTTTCCTACCGGCTTAAGAGAAACATACTTATGCACATGGAAAAAGTTAAAAACATTAGAGGCTGATGCAGCTAGAATCGAAATTCCTCCATATATCACGTAATCACTCTTTTGATGAATTAATGCGAACATCGATACTAGAGCAATAAATTTAAATATGATAGACCTAACCGTTATATAAGTATATTGCTCCAACGCTTTATAAAGCCATTCCATTCCAATTGCGTTAAATAGAATTGTCAAACTAACAATCAAGAATAACACCTTATCTTGTTGCAATCTTGGAACAAAAGCGATTGCGCCAAACAGTGCAACATATGCAATTAGGCTCATTGTAAAATTGATAATAAAAAGTTCTTGAACTGTTTTTGTAAGCTTTTCCCGATTGTCTCGAACCTTTGCACATGCACGAATTCCATAAGTTGGAATGCCCAATTGCGCGAACATTGCAAAATATGATATCACTGAGGTTGCAAATGAAACTTTTCCTGTTCCCTCAGGTAATAAAATACGCGACACATATGGAAAAGTAATTAATGGGAATATGAATTGCGACATTGTTAAAATCGCATTCATTACAAAATTTAATTTCAAAGATTTTTGCTTCATGCTTATTCCTCTCGCAAACATTTTTTTAGCCATTTATCCTTATAGGCAGAAAATAGAACACCCAAGATAAAACTCATGCACGTTGTAACAATGAAGCTGTCCAATCCATATTTTTTCTCTCCATAAACGCATATGTAGTACAACGTCCAAACCCATAAATGTAAGAAATACATAACTGTACTACATCTCCTGCAAATCAAGGATAATTTATTGTGTCCAAAATTCATATTTTTTACAACAGCGAATAGCGAGGTTGAAAGGTAGACAAAGGCAAGTGATTTAGCAAATCCGCTTGTCAAAGTCGTAACAATCGCTCCCAATATCAACAATGCATATTTCTTTTTTGTTTTTTCATCATATTTGGCTAATAACATTCCGATACTTATATATCCGGCTCCCATAAAAATTCTGCCACGAGGACCAAGGATAATCCATAAAATCTTCGTTGGAATTCCAAGAAATGCGGGAAGTAAATCCTTGGCTACAACTAATTCTGTAAATACAAATCCGAAAATCATCAATGTATTACAAATAATTACTATTTTAGAAAAGCCAACATGTCTTTTCAATAGCATATAGATAAATAGAAGTCCATAAACACAAGACAGCAAATACCATAGTGCGTACGAATTATAATGCTCTCCTACAAACAGAAGCCCTCTAATGAAATCTGCCGCATTAAAAAGAACTGATGAACCGTTATTGCAGTAGTAATAAATGGCTAATGGACAGTAAATCAACGTCCATATTAAATAAAGTTTTAATAGTTTTTTTAGATGCTGCAAAATGTAGTAGTTATTTTTTCCCCCCCCCCGAAATATTTCTTCCCAATTAGAAAACCGCTGGATAAAAAGAAAAAAGGGTTTGCGACACCAACCACCGTATTGTATATACTAACAGCCGTCTTGTTATCGCAGCTATATAGGGGATTCGTATGTATTGCAACAACGCATATGGCCATTATAAGTTTAAATAAGTCAATCGAGTTATAATTGTTTGATTTCTCCATTTATTCTCCTCCAAAATATTTTATACTGGAAACTTAATCATCTAACTAAATATTCCCTAGTATCATTTTCACAGAAGAACAGTATGAGCAATACCATAAAACATATGTAGTTATATGGAAATGATGTTGTTATAAAATAATATAAAAAGATCAATAAAAAGCCAATTTTTTTACTATTACGAGTAATTATTGCTTCATGTATCGATTTGAGCATTGGTACAACATACACAAACGCAAGATAGATACCACCTTGTGTGAGCACTCTAAAGATGGAATTTGAATACCCTATATCATTTAATCTAAAACTACTATAATGGGCAATCACATTAGTCATATTGAGATATCCAGAACCCAAAATGGGTTTTTCTAGCCATGCTGCAAATCCCGCTTGATAATTATCCATTCGCGTACTATAAGAAGCTGTCGATGCCTTCAGTGTAAACGTACTCTCAAAGTATGATGCAACCTGAGTTCCAATTCCAAAAAGCACCAGAACTAGTAATGCTCTAAAGAATAGACCTCTTTTTGATCCAGCTGGATATCTGACAAATAAATAGAGAATCCAAATTAACCCTATAGCATAAACTCCAGTCATCGACATTGTTGAAAGCGCTGTTATACTAAATATGATACAGCGTTTAAAGGATGTACTCCGTGCTATAAATAACTCATATGCAAGCATCAAAGATAAAAGTAAAACATATTTAGGTCCTTCGTAAAAGAAACCTGTATTCCTCCAAATTCCAGATGCCCCAAAAATCTCTTCCTTCTGCATCTCATATTGAAGAAAGAAATACGACTGTTTTACTCTTGGAATATCACTTACATATATAGTTAATTCCTGCGATGGATTAAACACATGTAATATGCTTCCAAAAAGCCAAAAGAATAATGAAACTATCGCCACAAAACATAAGATTTTAGAGCAACGCTGCATCACATCTCTTATATTTTCTTCATTATTAAAAAACAGCAACATTAGTGCAAGTGTAATTACAAGTTGAAACACGTCTATTATATGTGCTGAGTTAACCGCTACATTATATATAACAAGAAATGATAAGTAGAATCCCATAAAGATTGCTCGGTTCCTACTCCCATATCTAACTACAGCACCATCTTTTAGCAATAGTGCTATCAAGGACCCCACAAAACACAGTGTCAATGCCAAGCGAAAGTAGCCACTTCCATGCATCCACTTCCAAACACTTTCACAATCAAGAATAATGCAAATTGCCACTATATTCTCAAACAGGGTCTTTGTCTTTATCTTCATGAGCCTGCTTCCTCCGTATCTAATATCATGGCTTTACAGTTGGGCCGAGTCTACCAGATACACCGTCCTTCCAGCCTTTCAATATCATTTTTATTGTCTGTATTTTTTTAGGATTGTATTTTATTGCGATAAGGATTTGCCGAACATTTTGTCTGACATATTTTATCGGCTCTCCGTCTCTTTTAAACATATACGTAAAATTTCTTGCCCGATAATATTCTTTCCAAGGAGCTTCTGTACTTCCTTTTTTTGTTTTTCCTAATATTTTAAAGTATTTACGCTCTAAAACAGGATGATAATAATTCGAATCAAAAACCGTTGCTACAAATGCATTCGCTTTTAATGCTCTGTAATAGTAATCCTGCTCATCACCTTTTATAAAGAAATCCTTATTAGGATATCCTATCTTCTCAACAAGTTCTTTTGAAACTAAAGTACCGTTAAATGGATTAATCGTTCCAACAATCAGATTATTTTTTTCTCTTTCAGCTGCAATCTGTTTGGTCTTAATTCCACCATTAAGCCCAAAAGACAATATATCATCTGGACCGCAAACAAGAGAATTCAAGAGTAATAGCTTATTCGCAGAATACACTTTTTCTGCTCTATTAACAAGAATCTCCATCATTTTATCATCAGCAGGACGACCATCATCATCCATTAAACAGATAAAATCATAGCCATCTTCATAAGCCATTTTTAACCCAGTATAGAACCCACCAGAACCACCAATATTTTCTTTTAAATAAACATATTCAATTACCTGATTATCGAGAATACCTTCCTCTTTCAATAATTGCTCCGTATTATCAGAGCTATGATTGTCAATAATGTAATATCTATCCACAACATAGCTTTGTGACAGTATAGCCCTAATATTCTTTACAAGTTCCTCTTTTCTATTATATGTAACAACAACGCCCGCAGTTTTCATCTTTCATTCTCCTCGTAAAGTAAAGATTCCCATTTTTTACAAATTACTTTTTCATCCAAAAACTCTTTTAATTTTTCGGCTTCAATGGATAGACGATTTCCCAAGTCAACATTTTCAATCAAACGAATTATTGCCGCTGCCATAGCATTGCTATCACCAACCGGCACAAGTAACCCATTGACACCGTCCTGAATCATCATATGTGCGCCGCCAATAGGACAATCTGTGCAAACGCATGGTAAACCAATCGCCATAGCCTCAAGCATTGAATTGGATAACCCCTCATAGTCAGATGACGATAAGAATCCAGCGCAATCAAGTATACTTTCGTGAACTTTACTAGCAAAACCTTCCATTACTATGTACTTATCCGCTTGTTTTTTCTTGATATAATCCTTTATTTCGGTCTCAATCAATCCCGTACCATATATTCTCAATTTGTACTCTGGATATTTAGAATGAACTTGTACGAAAGAATCAATCATCATCGGAAGATTCTTTTGTTTATCAATTCTACAAAACGTTACAAATTCTTTTCTTCTTATTCCTTCAAATCTCTTTGGTAAATTCGGCGTTATGGGATTTGGAATAACACAGCCGTTCTTCTGTGCGCGCTTAGGGAAATAAGCCAATGCATCTGGTGTCTGATACACTGTTTTATACATAAACCCAAACATATGATCTCGAATCAGTCGAAATACAGCATTATGCGGTTCTGTGCGCGGATCTGTTCTCTCTGATCCAATCACTTTAATACTTAATCCCGTTGTATATATCCGAGCATATGTTGCCATTCTTGACATAAAAGCATAAAGATAAGCCCCAGGATGTTGCTTTAGAATTCTCCTTGTTTTAATACAAGGTTCAATCATATCAATCTCTCTTTTCACATTGCAATGCAACCATATAAGATTGATTGCTTGATTAAGCGGATAATCAACTGGGCTATCTCTCCAAACTATAATTGTTACCGGATAGCCTTTTTCTGCTAAATAGTTCGCCAAGATACAAATTACCCTATGCGCTCCTCCCCAGCCTTTTCCGCCTAAGCTTCCAATTACGAAAAAAACTTCTTTATTCATCTTCTACCCCATCGATTTAAATAATAACTTTCCATATATTTTGCAGTTGCGTCCATATCAAATCCTGCATCAA